>Ga0153991_1000122_pt1 | contig 19061 bp, 24 predicted proteins | sample TSNC075MetaG_FD_104681 | JGI IMG/M metagenome (GOLD analysis project Ga0153991, IMG submission 104681) | Attine ant fungus gardens microbial communities from North Carolina, USA - TSNC075 MetaG | ecosystem: Host-associated > Fungi > Mycelium > Unclassified | place: USA: North Carolina, Jones...
TCATAGTCTAAGGATTAGACCTCAGACTTAACAACATCTTTTGTCATTGTCTAAACTTCGCTTTTTTGAACTTCTCAAGTATCAAATCATCAATCACAAATTAGTAAGTGACCTTTTGTGATAGTATACCATGTATTTTTCATATGTCATCCCAATATATCCTTGCTACTTTACTTAAGGAGATTGAAGTTGTTGTGGCCATGAGTCTGATCATTTTGGAGAATTGGTCCACAATTACCAAAATAGTATCTTTGTTTTCCGATCTTGACAGAGGTCCTATGACATCAATGCTAATTTCTTCCTATGGTGTTTTTGGTATGGGTAAGAGATGTAAAGATGCCACTTTCTTCATATGTTGTACCTTGTTCTGTTGACATTCCTGGCATTCTCGGATGTATTTTTGTATATTGTTATGTATTCCTGGCCACCAATAGTTTCTCTTGATTAATTCCATTATTCTGTGTTGTCCTGGGTGTCCAACATCTAGTGGATTGTGGTTGTTACTAAGTATTTCGTCTCAAAGTTGTCTATTTCTTGAGACATAAATCTTGCCATCTATATAGATAATTCCATTTTCTTCCCATGATTGTCTATCTTTTTTCTCCAGTTGTTTTGTTATTTCTTGTTCCCTTGTTTGGATTTTCCTAATTCATTCTTCTATTTCTTCTTCTCTTATTTGTAGATGTTCTTGTTTGAGTAGTACGATAGGTGTTCTATCTTGAATTGTTGTTTGTTGTACCCATAACTCTTCTTTGAGCATCTGTATGTCTTGATTGTCTTTTTTTGTATCCATTTTCTCTCTTCTGAACAATATGTCTGCTTTTGTATTTGTTTTTCCTGGGATATGTCATAGGATAAAATCATAGTCTTGTAGTTTCAGATACCATCTTGCTTGTTGACTATTGAGTTTGTGTAGTTCTTTGAAGTATTTTAGGTTTTTGTAGTCTGTTCATACTTCAAATTTTCCAACTGCATCCAGTAGGTATTGTTACCATTTGTCTAGTACTTCGACTATTGCCAGTAGTTTTTTGTCATATATCTTGTAGTTCCTTTCCATAGGTGACATTGTTCTTAATAAGAAAGCAACTAGTTTCCATTTGCCTTCTTGTTCTTGTGAGAGAACTTCTCCAATTGTGTGTCCTGATGCATCTACTTTTACCCTGAATTTTCCTTCTCTTTTGGATAGGGCTAGCACTAGTTGTGTTGTTATTTTTTGTTTCAATTCTTCAAACGCATTTTGTTTTTCTTTTTCCTATTTCCATTCTCCTCTGCCTTTTAGTTGATTTAATAGTATTGCAATGTGGCTGAAATCTTTAATGAATTGTCGATAGAAGTTTGCAAAGCCTAAGAAGTTTTTGACATTCTTTACTTTTGTTAGTGTCTTCTATTCTTTGATTGCTTTAACTTTTTCTTCTTCTATTTGTACTCCTCCATTTCCAACCTGTACCGCCAGTATGGGTATTTCCATGGTGTTGAAATCACATTTTGACTGTTTGAAACACAAGTTATATTTCTTTGCTATTTTAAGGAACCTGATTGTGTGTTCTTTTAGTTCTCTTTCTATCTTTGCTAGGATTATGAAGTTATCTATGTAGTTTACAAGGGTTTCTTTATGTAGTAGTTCTCAGAAGATACTTGTCATTATCTGTTGAAATTTTCCTGATGAGTTGCATAGTCCAAAGTATATCACTTTTGGTTCAAATAGTCCTTTGTCTATCAAAAAGGCCATTTTCCATTCATTGCCTTCTTTTATCCATATATTGTTGTATCCCCATATTAGGTCCAATTTGTTGAAGTATTTTGCGTCTTTAAGTTTGTCAATTACTTTGTTGATCAGGGGTAGTGGCATTTTGTTCTTGATTGTGTGTTGATTTAGCTGTCTATAGTCTTTTACCAATCGTAGTGTTCTGTTTTTCTTTGGGATAAAAAAGCATAGTGCCACATATCTTGAATTTGACTCTACAATGAGTTCTGCCTTTAGTTGTTCATCTAGCTATTGACTGAGCATTTCTTTTTCTTTGAGTATTATTGGGTAGGCTTTGGCATTGAGTTTCTTTGGTGCTTCTTCTATTAGATTAATTTCATGGTTCCATTCTCATTGATCAGGTAGTTTTTCAAATTTCTTCTTGTTGAATAAGTGCATGAATGGTTGGACATATTTTGGAAGATCTTCAGGATTTGTTAGATCAGGCTCCTTGTCTCCTCCCTTTGATTCTTCTTCTTTCTTTGGTAGTAATCTCCTTGACCATAGGATGAATTGTATAGATTCATATTCCATTTTGCAGTGTCCTGGGCATCTTATAAACTGTATGACTTCTTCTTTCCAGTTTACTTCTGGGTTGTGTTCTACTAGCCAGTTGTGTCCTAGAAATAGATCTGTTTTTTTAATTTTTGATACCACTGCATTGATTTGTTTGATGTGTCCATTTGAGTTGATTTCTAAGGGTACAAATTCTTTGATTGTCTTTTTCCCATTTCTTGATCCATCTGAGTTGTACATATCAAATGGTTTTGGGAGTGATTTGGTGAGTATCCCTTTTTCTTTAACTGTTTTCCTGATGATGGTAGTGTTTGTATATCCAGAGTCGATTAATGCCTTAACCTTGAGTTTTCTTCTGTCTTTTGTTCTGATTGTTGGGTGCACTATAAGTTCTCTCAAATATTCTCTCCATTATGGAATAACATGTTGATTCTTGGCAAAACTATTTACAGTGGTTTATCATATTGTGTCTACTCTAAACCTTTGACAAAACCCTTCTGTTCTTCATTATCTGATTCTTGTTGTGAACTTCTGGTCTTTATTTGTTGAGGTACTTTGCACCCTATAGCGATATGTCCTTCTTTATCACACTTGAAATATCCTTGTGGTTTTTTCTCCTTCTTTGGCTGTCAGCAGTCCTTTGCTATATGTCCAAATCTGTTACAGTTGTAACATTTGGCTTTGCATCCTTGTCCATTATTCTGTTATCATTCTATTTCTATTGTATCACAAATGGTCACTTACTATTTGTGATGGGTTCTTTGATACTTTAAAGAATTCAAAAATGCAAAGTTAGACAAGTGACAAAAGATGTTGTTAAGTCTGAGGTCTAATCCTCAGACTATGAGTCCTTATATACAGAAAAGTGATAGTCTGTGCACTAGAACAGATCATCACATGCTACTACCTATTGTTCTACATATGGTAGTGCCTTTATGCTTAATATAGTGATAACTTAACCTTATGAAGGCTGTCCTTTGTTCTAAGAAAAGGACAGATGACTATCTATGGATAATTAATGAAGTCCATGTACAAATATTGAGGTCTTCATATCTCCACTAATATTAATTACCTTGAGGTTGTTCTAGGCTCATTCTGAGCATTATGAAAAAGGCTTCTGCTGAGCCTAGAACCAAAGCATTGATCATGGTGGTTTTTGAGATATTAGCGATTTAATAAACGGTAACATGGTAGTTACCAGTTGATCTGCTTAATATCTCAACCAATATTGATTGCCTCAAGACATGACTAGTATTGATTGAAAGGTCTTTTTGAGGGCTTTCTGTAGCTTTTAAGACCATGAGAATCATCAAAGAATTGATGGAGATATGGCCAAATGAAGTTTGTGATATATTGGTTTGCCTATTCTTTCATAGGTTATTCCTGAACCTGTCCTGTAGTCATAGCAAATGTTGGTCCACTTGTATCCTTGTCCAACTGCTGTTATTACCACCTTTCATTGTTCTAGACTCTTTGGGGCTTAAGCTGATAGATATGCTATTATAACTCTGATAATTTCTCTGTTTACATTCTTCTTCAGCAAAAATATTGCATGCTAATCGTCTGTCTGTGCTTTGCTTGCTAAAGCCATAAATTTGATAAGGAAGTCTGCAATGTGCTTCCTGCCTTGTATGAATGTTTTGATGTACCATTCTGCATTGGCTTCTTTTGTCTTGTCGTTATAGACTAGTTGTAATTCTGCCTCAAAGGCATCCCAACTTGGAGTATTGTCTCCTTTATCTATCTTGTCGAGTTTCTGTTGAGCAAATGCTCCTACAGTTACTTCACAGAATCTACCTAGTATTGCAATAATCTTCTCATTAGCATTTGTAACTTTGTTTGCTTTGAGATAGAGCTTCATAGCTCTCCACTAGTCTTCAAATGTCTTTTTGTCCCCATTGAACCATTCAGGTTCTGGAACCATTGATTTATGGTTTACTATCTCTGTTAGTGCTGGTGCTGATGCCATTCTAGTTATCAGTACTGGTGTATCTGCTTGTATTCCAGACATATTTTGTTTTGGTTGTCCTACTAATAGTGTGTTACTTAACTCATTGGGTTCTTCTTTGTTGCCTGTTTTGTTGGCCTCTGACTCTGTCTCTGGTTTGTCCTGTTCTTTGGATTCTTCTTGGTACTCTGACTGTTTTTTACTGATGTGAACTGAACTGAGTCGTTCTTCAAGGTCTTTTACCTCTTGTGCTCTGATTATATGTTCAGCAGCAATCTTTGTGATATACCAATGGCTGGTCTGCTAATTTGCCATCCTCCCAGTTGCAAGGTAAGTTGGTGATGCTTTACCAAATGTTATGACCTTGAGAAGTAACTCAGGACTCAGGTTGCAACTTCAAGTAAAGACTTGAGAATGATATGAGAGTTGAGAAAGGAAGGGAATGATACAATTGGTAAAGCATAAGGAATACAGAAGAGTATCTACTGTATATATACCCATGTACCATGAGATAGAAATAAGGAATACATATAGTAGATATAAGGTCTACTAAGTAAAGAACATACCCCACCAGTGAGGTGCTGACTGAGCTATTAGATATATGAAGTGATATGAAACAAAGAAGTAGTCTATGTGTAGAACACCTGGAGTCAATGAGGTCAATTATTACAAATGCTCCTCTGCTCTCCTCCTCAACTCTGCCACCGAACTCCTCCTTTACTCTTGTTGCATTTCTTGTAGTTTGGCTACGTATGCCACCCCTTCTTCCTCTGTTCTCCTCAACTTCTTTTCTCCTTTCTGCACTTTTCTCTTTACAGAGCATGCCAGTATCATAACTTGGCAAAACAGCTAAGTCATTATTTAATATTCTTTTCTTTTTCTTTTATTTTATTTTTCTTATCAATGGATACATGAGATAAAAGTGACTCATAAGGAAGTGCAGGACTTTAGTACAGGGTTAGGGTTAGCCATTTGTATAAGTAGTGTAGAAAATCCAATAGAAACTCTATCGAGTTCTCTTTGTCAAATGCTGAACAAAGAGACAGTTGGCTTAATTCTGGTCATTGAACTTTAGCTACTAACACTAGAACTCGATTCCACATCATGAGCACTATTTGCCTTGGACTCTGCTCAACCTTCACTCTTATCATTATTAACTCTTGGTTGCTGATCACTACAATTAGTAACTACCTCTATATATAAGCAGGCCCTAGCTTTAAGGGGACTTGATAGTCAGTTGGGGACTATCAGTAGAAGAGTGGTACCATACTCAGGTATCATTTCTAAGACCTGACCTTATAAACGAGTGGTATCTAGTAGTTTACTTGTACTTTTTCTAAGTATAAACCTTGTGCTGCAATCCCATTGTGGGTTGGTACATACAAAGGAGTGACAGTGACCACTAGTAGGCCATCTAGATTAGGGATCTTCCCTGTGGAGTGATAGCCAAAGTACTATTAGGGCAGTAGTCAGTAGAGCAGTAGGTGTCTAGTTAGGTGAAGATCTTGCATCCCAATAGACGTAGCATTAAGTGAGATCAAACTATTAACTCTGTACCCCCTTCCTTGAGACATTATCATTATGTCTCAAGAACAATACCAACTCTTGATGAGCAACTTGCTCAAAGAAAAGCACGCCCTTGCTAAAATAAGAGTAGAAATTGAGAAAAAAAGTAGGAAGTTGTGCCAATGCTATAAGAAGTTTGGGCACCTGGCCCAAAACTGCAGGAATAAGAGAAAAGAGAAAAAGGGGACTGTTGTTCCCCAGAATAAATTTGAAGTATTGAAGAGTAGAGTAATGCAATGTGGAGTAGAAGAGAAAATGATAAGAAATGTAAGAATGACAGTGGTGGAATGTTTTAAGTGTGGGGAAAAGGGGCATAAGTATAGGGAATGCCCTCTGTAGGAGAAAAAGGTAAAAAGGGTGGCATATCCTGACGGGGGAAAGGCACACCAAGAAAAGAGGAGGTTGGCATGTCCTATCAGGGAAAAGGCACAGAAAGGAGAGAAGAGGCTGGGAAGGATGGAGGAAAAAAAGGTAGCGTACCCCATAAAGGGAGAAGCACAGCAAGAATGGAGGAGAAGCTTGAAGAAAGAGCTAAGAAAGAGGGCCAAGTAGTACTGTGGACCAACAGTATCACGAGATATGGAGTTGTGGGAGTTGGGATGGCATAGTCAAGGGGCCATTGTCACATATTTGAAATGCCCAAGATGTGGCAAAGGGGGATGCTATGTGGAAGACAATCAGGGACAAGGAGTAGTTCTCTATTGGAAAAGAGAGAAGATAAGTTGGTATAGATGCAAAGAAGGAAAGGAGCAGAGCGGTGTATGAGTAAGAGACTCGAGAGACACAGTAAGAGAAGAGAAAGCAGCATGGCCCAGAAAGGCAAAAGCGCAGCAAAGCGGTGCATGGTCAGAAGAACCAGAAAGCATAGCAAAAGAGGGGGTAGTTAAAGGGAGGTCAGGAGAACCTTTGAAATGTTAAGAGAGGTGTGGTTGAATATAGGGATAGAGAAGATAGACACACACAAAGGTGTGATGATAAAAGCGCTCTTGAATAGTGGCACAATAGGGATGTTCATGGATAAACAGATAACAGCGAGGCATGGGTTCAAGCTACAGAAACTAGAGAGAGCAAGAGCCGTCAGAAATGTAGACGGTACTAGTAATAGTAGAGGAGCCATAACACACCAAGTAGAATGCAATATTTATTACAAAGGCCATGTAGAAATAATGAGAATAGACATATGCAACTTGGGAAAAATGGAGGTGATACTAGGAATGCCATGGTTGGTAGCTCATAACCTAGAAATAAATTGGGAAATAGAAGAAGTAAAGATGACGAGATGCCTGTCCCTATGTGGCGGAAGAAAAAAAGAGAGGGTAAAAAGAGTGGCAACAGAAGAAGAAGAAAAGATTGTCTGTTGGGCAATAAACGATAAAAAAGATTAGGGAAAAGAGAAAGAAATAGAAGAGGACCACAGGAAAATTGAAGAAATGGTCCCAAAAAGATTTTTGAAGTAGAGAAAGGTGTTTGGGAAGATGAAGTCTGAAAGAATACCAACTAGAAAGATTTGGGATCATTCAATAGATCTCAAGGAGATGTTTAAACTGCAAAAGGGAAAGATTTATCCTTTGTCCAAGAACGAGAGAGAGGAGGTCCAAAATTTCATGGAAGATCAGTTAAGGAAAGGATATATCAGGCCCTCAAAATCTTCACAGATGTCATGACTTGGCAAATTGGCTAAGTCATTATTTATATTTCTTTTCTTTTCTTTTCTTATTTATAACTACAAGATGGAGCGTGGGAAAGTATTATGTGACTTTGTCACAATGTCACAATGGTGTGATGGATGGTCACAGGTCACATCACAAGGTGTCACATAACTAGAATAGCATGAGGACCATGGGAAAATAAGTGCATAGCCACAGTAGTAAAATGTATAAGTAGTAGAGAATTAAGCGAGAACCCCATCGAGTTCTCTTTGTCAAACTCTGAACAAAGAGACAGTTGGCTTAATTCTGGTCATCAGACTTTAGATGCTGACAACAGACATCACTGGTTTTCTTTGTAGGCAAGAAAGACAGAAGTAAGCAAATGGTAATGGACTACTGCAATCTCAATAGCCAAATAGTGAAGAACAACTATCCACTGCTGCTAATTACAGAGCTGATTAACAATATGGGTAGCAAAAGAATATTCACAAAAATGGACTTAAGGTGGGGGTTCAATAATATGAGGATAAAAGAAGGGGATGAGTAGAAGGGAGTGTTCACAATGCATATTAGTTCTTTCGAACCAACTGTTATGTATTTCGGGATGACAAATTCGCTAGCGACCTTTCAAGCGATGATGAACAAAATCCTGAGGGACCTGATAAACAAAGGAAAAGTAGCAGCATTTGTGGATGATATATTAGTAGGAACAGAGACGGAGGAGAGACATGATGAAATTGTAGAGGAAATATTAAGAAGGTTAGAGGAAAATAACTTGTATATCAAGCTGGAAAAATGTGTGTGGAAGGCAAAGAAGATAGGGTTCCTGGGTGTGGTTATTGGACCCAATGGGATAGAGATGGAAAAAGAGAAAGTAGAGGAAGTACTCAGTTGACCAGTACCAAAAACTGTAAAAGATGTTAGGAAGTTCCTAGGCCTCGCCAATTATTATAGGAGGTTTATTAAGGACTTCGCTTGAGTAGCAAGGCCAATGAATGTGCTAACAAGGAAAGATGAGAAGTGGTGATGGAGGAAGAGCAGTAGAAGGCATTTGATGAGCTAAAGAAGGTTTTCACAACCAAACTAGTACTAGCGGCACTAGACTTAGACAAAGAGTTCAGAGTAGAAGTTGACACTTCAAACTACACTATTGGAGGAGTACTCTCAATGAAGTGCTCAGACGAAAAGTGGAGACCGGTTGCCTTTATTTCAAAATCTCTAAGTGATACAGAAAGAAACTATGAGATTCATGATAAAGAAATATTGGCAGTAGTCAGATATCTAGAGGTGTGGAGACACTTCCTAGAGAGAGCAATAGAGAAATTCGAGATTTGGACAGATCACAAAAATCTCAAGTACTTTATGAAAGCGCAAAAGTTAAATAAGAGACAAGCAAGATAGATACCATACCTATCTAGATTTAATTTCACACTAAAACACGTTCCAGGGAGTAAGATGGGGAAGGCAGACAGTCTGAGCAAGAGACCAGACTGGGAAATTGGAGTAGAAAAAGACAACGAGGACGAGATGCTGGTGAAACCAAAGTAGCTGGAAATGAGGAGGACAAAAACAATGGAAATAATAGTAAATGGAGTAGATCTACTAGAGGAAGTACGAAAGTCAAAGGTGAAGGATGATGAAGTAGTAAAGGTAGTAGAGAAAATGAAAAGAGTAGGGGTGAAAATGTTAAGAGATGAAGAATGGAGAGAAGCGGATGGCATCATATATAAAGAAGGAAAGGTTTGCATCCCAAAAGACGAGAAATTGAGAGCAGAAATCATTAGACTACACCATGATATGCTAATAGGAGAGCATGGGAGGCAATAGAAGACAGTAGAATTGGTTACCCATAACTTTTGGTGGCCAGGGATCACGAAGGAGGTGAAGAGATATATGGAAGGGTACGATGCCTATCAGCAAAATAAAAACCACACAGAATAGCCAGTGGGCAAGTTAATGCCCAACTCTATTCCAGAGAAACCTTGGACGTACATATCGGTAGATTTTATTACTAAGCTGTCTTTAGCACAAGAATATGATAGTATTCTAGTAGTAGTGGATCGGCTAACTAAAATGGTCTACTTTATATCAACTACGAAGAAAACATCGGCAAAGAGATTGGCAAGGTTGTTCAGAGACAATGTGTGGAAGTTGCACAGTCTACCTGAGAGCATTATATCAGATAGAGGATCACAGTTTGTGGTGGGGTTAATGAAAGAGCTGAATGAGATGTTGGGGATTAAGAGTAAATTGTCAACAGCATTCTACCCTCAGTTAGTAGAGTACAACGATATGTAGGATAAGTAGAGGGACAAAGAAAGGAGCAGCTGGCTCCAGTTATAATAGAAGAGAAGGAAGAATAGGAGGTAGAAAGAATCCTGAACAAGTGACGAGTAAGAGGGAAAGATAAATACCTAGTACACTAGAAAGGATTTATGGCGGAGTCTGATACCTGGGAGGGAAGAGAGAATTTGAAGAATGCAAAAAAGGCAATTGAAGAATTTGAGAAGGAATATCAGCGAGACATGGAAGATGTAGCATGGCAAGAACGTGAAGAAACAACGTTTAAGCGTGGAGAATTACTAGGAAAGTTTATGGCAAAGATGTTATATGGATGGTTAGACAAGCGATATGACCAGGAATATTGGGGAAGATTAGAAAGAAATTGGAGATGATGGAAGGGCAAGAAACCAGCAAGAAGAGGGATGATGAAGACAATCCTAGAAAAAGAAGAAACTGAGGAAGAAAAAACAGGAGTCTGGGAATGGACGAAGGAAGATGAAGATGAAATAGACAATATGGTAGACCCATACTACAAGTTGTAGGAAAATCCTCAGGACAAGGAAACTTAAAAGGGGGGTAGTATCATGACTTGACAAAACGGCTAACTCATTATTTAATATTCTTTTATTTTTCTTTTCTTTTCTTTTTCTTATCAATGGACGCACAAAATAAAAGTGACTTATAAGGAAGCATAGGACTTTAGTACAGGGTTAGGGTTAGCCATTTGTATAAGTAGTGTAGAAAATCCAACAGAAACTCTATCAAGTTCTCTTTGTCAAACACTGAACAAAAAGACAGTTGGCTTAATTTTGGTTATTGGACTTTAGCTGCTGACAGCCAGCTTCTTCTATTGGTGTACTGTTATGCCACTGATAGGGATCAAAGGGAATTGATCACTGAACAAAAGTGATAACAAATAAGAATACAAATGATCCTCAAGATGTCTCACAATTATGTGCTAACAAGTAGGTACTAGGGAGATGATCAAATATAAAAGAGAGCTTAAAGCAAAAGGTGAAATAGAAAGGGGGAACTCAAATAACCAAAAGGAATAATAATAAGAAAGAACTTATATGAATCTACTCGAGGTAAGTCTCATCATACTGGGATCTCTAAGACACGTGTTCATCTCGTATTGTGACACTACTGCCTTACCTAGTCTAGTAGTCTGGCTTGCCATCAATACAGCAGAACTACCTAAAACTCCTATGCTGTCGTGTGGGCTCTTCTTCAGCTAACTGTACAACTGGAAGCTAACTCCAATGACACATAGCAAGCTACTAACTCCTAGTGTAAGTGAGTGCCCAAGTCCGTTGGGGCTCAAATTCCCATTGAGGGAGAGATTTGGTAGGTTGTTTAGAAAGTAAAGTAGAACCTTTAGAAAATAGAAAACTTAGTCACTCAAAATAGCTATTAAGCTCTAGAGTAACAGAGAGAGATGATAATGGGGGTATGATTGCTTGAGTTTCCCTCTGTGTCCTAGAGTATTTTATTATGATTACAAAGCAAAGAGACAACAAAGAAAGTGAGACAAAGAAAACCTCCAAATTCCCAAACATAGTAAGGTTGCAATGATGAGACAGTGCCTTCCCAAATACTGGGTGACCACTTCCTAATCCTCTAACCCTACTCCCAGAATCCTTCTCTGTACGATGGTTAGGTCTCGAGCCTCTTGCTAGGCTGTAGATAGAGACAGCAATCTTGAGTTATCTTGCCCTTGAGCATGTTATCTTCATCTAGTCTTTCTACTGTCTCTCTCTTTAGCTTCTTTGTTCTTTTCTTCTATCTCCTCTATGTCCTTTTACTCTTCCAGATTCCAGATTCCTTTCATTGCCATTCCGACACGACTCCATAGTGGCTTGATTCTCTTGATCTTGCTATAATTAGCCATCAGTGATGATGGCTTGGCTCTGATCATAACTGCTCTATGAATAATGCTACTAGCCGCTGAGATAGAATGTCACTCAGGTTGCAGTAACCCATCTAAGTTCACCTCCATCCTCGAGAGCACTTCTAGAAGGGAAATCTGCTGTAAATCCAATATGGGGCACCTGGGCAAGTGTTTATGAGGTGTATGTAGCAGTGGTCACAGCTACTACTCTGCTACTCAAGCTAGATGCTCGAGTCTATGACTGGGTGTCTAAAGAAACATCTCTGGGGAGGCTGAGCTCTCCTCTTGAGCTGGTTATTCTGGTTATTAGGGTGTAAATTGTCACCTACTTTGCCTAAAGATTTGTATGGCGTGACACTACAAGCGAATTTTCCACAGAAGATAACATTTGATATACTTTATACTAATGGATTCTCAATTAGAATTTGCTCTAGAACCCTTTCTATGTCCTCAGAATGTAACACTATATGATGAGTATATTGAGTAGGTGATAATTGACCTAGAGCTCATGTTGAGACCTCGAGAGACAATTAAGATGAACTGGCATTGGGTTACTAAGAGAGTTACTAGAGGACTATGCTCTAGATCTACCTTTGAATGGACCAACTTAGAAAGATAGTAAACTTATACTCTAGAATTAGTATTACTCAGATGAAGAACTTAGACTGATAGACTTTGTGCTTGTCAATAAGCATTGATGGCATCAGATCAATTATATTTAGATAAATGACCTCTAGGACATGACTTGGAGATACTAGGCATTTATTGAGACTTGCTAACTACTTAACAGGTAATCAATGAAGTCCAAATTACAAAGCAATATCAAGAGCATAGTAGGGAAAGACAGAAGAATATTCTAGAAAGAAGTGGTGATGAAGATGCATTATCTTTGATAGGAAGGACATAGTGAGAGAACATGTCATTACAAAAAAAGAAGAGGGCCACATCATTAGTAGGAATTTGGAAGGTCTTAGAACAGAAAGGAGGCAATGGAATCCTAAAAGTAGTAATAGTTTCCCTTTTTATATTTTATTTCTTGAGTTTTAGGGCTTTGTAATATCTTTAATATAGTATCCGGAGTACAGTTGGATCGAGAGAGGAACCTCTTGACTCCTACCTCCATCTATACTGCCTCTGGAATTGTAAATGTGGATCTATTGAGAGTAAGAAGACTGGGACTAGTGGGGTATCTTGAGAAGAACACAGAATATACCCAGAACTCAATCTAGGGAGAAAATGCAGATGCAACTTAGGTAGGCTTTGGAGAGAACAGCAGGTTGGGAAAACTTGGCTAGGTGCATACTTGGATTGCATCACATCCGTAAGGTTTGGTATTGGGGGTGCAGACAAGGGGACAACTGAGTGTGGAGGGTCCATGAGTAATCAACTAACTATATTTTCCAGAGGAGCTTTTGTCATGGTATATAAAGGTTGACACCTTAGGGAGGCTATGTGATGACGATCTAGAGAGATCTTACAATCCTTTTATAACTACCATGTTATGAGAGCCCCAGAGAGGAAAGAGTTTCCCATGCATTTAAACATCTGATCTCTAATATCAAGTTGTATAACGGGGTCAAGATATAAATAGCATAGGAAATTAGGTAATCATATTATGTGACAAGGTCATGTGATCATAGAATGTTCTGGAAGGACATGTGATTATATAATAATAGGGACACAGCCACTTGTAAAGTAGTATAAGTAAGTAGTCAAATCTAACAGAGAACTCCATCAAGTTCTTCCTAAACACTCACCTTGAGTGGTCCCTAAGTCATCATGGCTTTGCAATAACACACCAACATATATATTACTGGAGCTGCATATAATTCTTATTTCTCTAATTATCTATAAACCTTCAATTTTGATTATCTCCCCTTGGACCTTTAGTACACAATTGGAAGCTGGCACATCATTGTTTTGTTTGTCCCAGTGTGCAACCCCCTTTTGCACCCTTTCAGTGCCTTTTGTGGCTTTACTGCATATGCCACCCTTTTCTTCCCCTGCTACAACAGATACTCTTTGTACTTGTGCCCCTTCTTTCCACACTTATAACACTCAACCTCCACCAATGCCACCCTTCTTATCATCTTCTCCTCTACTCCATATTGCATTACTCTGCTCCCCAATGCTTCAAACTTATTTTAGGAAGTAACTGTCCCCTTCTCTCCTTTTCTCTTATTTCTACAGTTATGGACCAGGTGTCTGAACTCTTTGCAACTAAAACACAACTTTCCTTTCTTCCCTTCAAGTTCTTCCCTTAGTTTGGTGAGGGAGCATTTTTCTTTGAGCAAGTTGCTCATCAATGAATTGTATTGTTGCAAAGACATAGTGCTACGTCTCTGTAAGGGATATGGATTTAATAATTGATCTTACTAATGTTATGTCTGTTAGGGCGCAAGATCTTTACCCAACCAGACACCTACTGCCTTACTTACTACTGCCCTAGTAATATGGTTATACAATTACTCCACAGAGGAGGTCCCTACTCTAGACAGCCTCTTAGGAGTAACCATTAATTCTCTGTGTATACTACTCACAATAGAGTATAGCACAAGGTTTATACTAGGAAGCAGTATAAGTAAACTACTAAACACCACTTGATTACAAGGTCAGGTCTCAGTAGTAATACCCAAGCTTGGTACTACACTTCTACCTATTGTCCCTAACTGATAGTGAAGTCCTTTTAAGCCAAGGACCCAGCTATGTATGGAGGTGGCTGCTGATTGCAATGATCAGCAGCAGAGGGTTGATTGAATGAGATAAGAGTTTGAGCAAGGTCCAAGGTAGACAGTGCTCAGATGTGAATCAAGTTCTAGTGTCAGAGAGCTAAACTCCATGCCAGAATTAAGCTAACTGCTCTTTGTTCAGCATTTGACAAAAAGAACTCAATAGAGTTCCCATTGGATTCTGTATACTATTTATATATGAAGAGTAACCCTAACCCTTCCTTTTATCCCATACTTCCCTATGAGTCACTTTTCTCTTGTGTGTCCATCAATAAGAAAATAAATGAAAAGAAAATAAAAAGAAAAATGATAATCAGAAAATAAAAGAAAAGAAATATAAATATTGACTTAGTCATTTTTGCCAAGTCATGACATATATCCAGTAGTAAATGTCAGTAGAATACAATGGTATGTAGGGCAAGTAAAAGGACAGAAGAAGAAGCAACTAGCTCCAGTAATAATTGAGGGAGAAGAAGAATGGAAAGTGGAGAGAATCCTGAATAAGCAGCAAGTAAGAGAAAAAGATAAGTACTTAGTATGTTGGAAGGGATTTATGGCAGAATCAGACACTTGGGAAGGGAGAGAGAATTTAAAGAATGCAAAAGAAGTAATCAAAGAATTTGAAAAGAAGCACCAGTGAGATATGGAAAATGTGGCAAAACAAAAACACAAAAAAGGAATATTCAAAAGAGGAGAGCTGCCAAGAAGATTTATAGTAAGAAAACTATTTGGATAATCAGACAAGAAGTATCACCAAGAATATTGGGAAAGACTAGAGAGAAATTGAAGATAGTGGAAAGGAAAATGATTAGGAGAAAGAAAAATAGAAACGATTGCAGAGGTAGAAGAAAGCGAGAAAGAAAAATCAGAAGTTAGAGAATTGTCATGACTTAGCAAAATGGCTAAGTTATTATTTATATTTCTTTTCTTTTCCTTTTCCTTTATCTTGGACTTACTACACAGAAGGGAGTGTGGGAAAGTGTTATGTCACAAGTGTCACACAGTCACAGCCACATGACAGGAGTCACAATGTCACATCACATAATGTCACATGATAGGTGTGGGAAGATAGAGCACAGACCATGTAGTAGTTGTATAAGTAGTATAGAAAATCTAACAGGAACTCTATTGAGTTCTTTTTGTCAATTGCTGAACAAAGAGCAGTTGGCTTTATTTCGGCTTGGAGTTTAGCTTTCTTACAAGAATGAACAGAAGAAGACAACAATGAGATAGACAATATGGTTGACTCAAACTATGAGTTGTAGGAAAATTCCTTGGAATAAGGAAACTTAAGAAGAGAGTAGTGTCATAACTTGGCAAAACAGCTAAGTTATTATTTAATTTTTCTTTTTCTTTTTATTTTCTTTTCTTTTATTACTAAGGTAGAGCACAGGAAGATATTACATAACAAGTCATAAAGTCACAAAGATGTGACAGCAGTCACAGAAAAGGTCATGTCACACATGAGGTCACAAGTTGCAGTCACAACATATGACAAAGAAATCAGGAGACCATAGGAGTCAAAGAGCATAGTCACATAGTAATTGTATATATAGTGTAGAAAATCCAACAGAAACTCTATCGAGTTCTCTTTGTCAAACACTGATAAAAGAGCAGTTGGCTTAATTTCAGCTTAGGAGTTGGTTCACTGATACAACATTCTATTCAGCTCCCTCATTAACCCTGCTATAAACTGAGGTCCCTAATTTGAAATGATACTTTTGGGTAACCCATGTAGTTTCCACACATTATCTCTAAACAACTGTACTAACCCTTCTGCCAAAGTCTTTTCCATAGTAGGAATAAAATATACTATTTTTGTTAACCTATTAACTACTACTAGAATTGAGTTGTATCCTTGAGCTAAGAGCAGCTTAGTGATGAAGTCTACTGATACATGCAACCAAGATTTCTTCAGAATTGAATTAGGCATTAACTTGCCTGCTGGTTGTTCTGTGCAATTTTTGTTATGCTGATAAGCATTATACCTCTCCACATATCTCTTGATCTCTTTTGTTACTCCCAGCCACCAAAAGTTTCAAGTGACCAGTTCTACTATCTTCTATTATCCCCTATGTCCTCCTACTGGCATATTATGATATAGTCTGATAATTTCTGCCCTCAATTTATTGTCTCTTAGTATATACACTTTTCTTTCCTTGTATATTACAACATTGACTTCCCTCTATTCCTTATCTCTCAGCATCTTTACTCCTGCTCTTTTCATTTCTTCCACTGCTTTTACTACTTTATTATCTTTTACTTTTGATTTTCTAACTTCCTCTAGTAGATCTATTCTGTCTACTATTGTCTCTACTGCTTCTGTTCTCCTTACTTCTAGCCATTCTGGCTTTACTAATATTTTGTCCTCATTGTCTTTCTCCACTCCTATTTCCCAGTCTAGTTTTCTGCTCAGACTGGTGGCTTTCCCTATCTTACTCCCCAGAACATGTTTCAGTGTAAAATTAAATGTAGACAGTGTCATAACTTGACAAAACAGCTAAGTCATTATTTATATTTACTTTACTTTACTTTTTCTTTTGGACTTACTATATAGGAAGAAGTATAAGAAAGTGTCACATCACACAAGTATCACAGTCACATGACAAGAAGTCACAGTGTTATGTTACATGATGTCACATGATGGGTTACATGATGAGTGTGGGAAAGTAGTGCACAGACTATATAGTAGTTATATAAGTAGTATACAAAAAATAATAGGAACTCTATTAAGTTCTCCTTGTCAACTCAGACTTGGAGAGTGATTAAGTTGTCTTAGGCTAAGTCACTACAGACAGGTATAAGGCCCATCTGGCTTGTCTCCAATTTAACTTTTGTGCCTTCATAAAATATTCAAGATTTTTATAATCTGTCCAGATCTCAAATTTAACTATTGTTCCTTCTGGGAAGTGCCTCCATACTTCTAGACATCTAACTACTGCTAACATTTCTTTGTCATGTATTTTGTAGTTCTTTTCTATATTGCTTAAGGACTTTGAAATGAAAGTGACTAGTTTTCACAAGTCTGTCATGACTTGGCAAAATGGCTAAGTCATTATTTATATTTCTTTCCCTTTTCTTTTCTTTTAGATTATTACTAAGGTGGAGCACAGGAAATATCATGTGACTAGTCACAGAGTCACAAAGGTGTGACAGCAGTCATGGTCACATCACAATGAAGTCACAAGCTACAGTCATGGCATATGACAAAGAAGTCACCTGATGAACATAAGGACTATGGGAGACAAGGTACATAGCCACGATAGTAATTGTATATATAGTGTAGCAAATTTAACAAGAACTCTATTGAGTTCTCCTTGTCAAATGCTAATAAAGGAGCAGTTGGCTTTATTCTGGCTCAGAAGTTAGCTATTCTGACACCTCCAATATAACTTTACTAAAAACCTTAACTGGATCCTCTGACAGAGAGCATGAAGATATCAAGTGTTAGATATAGGCTTCAAGTTGAAATGCATATTCAACTGTGAGGTCTAGAGTCTTAACATCAGGTCTTAGTAGTAATACCCAAGCTTAGTACTATACTTCTACCTACTGTCCCTAACTGATAGTGAAGTCCTCTTAAGCCAAGGGCCCAACTATGTATGGAGGTAGCTAGCAATCACAATGATCACTGGCTGAGGATTGATTTGGATGAGATAAAAGATGAGCAAGGTCCAAGGCAGACAGTACTCTAAAGTGAATATCAAGTTCTGGTATAAGACTTAGTTGCATTGACCTTAACCTCTGTTATCAATGGGCTGTGATAGCTCTTAGTGATCACCCTAGATGGATGTTCAGAAAGAACTCGATGGAGTTTTTTGTTAGATTGGACTACTACTTATACTACTTTACAAGTGGCTATACCCTAAAGTCCCATAGTCACAAGTCTTTCCAGAATGTTCTATGGTCACATGACTCTGGTCACATGATTTGCTTACTTAAGTTCCTATACTATTTATATTGTGACCCCATTATGTGTCTTGATGTTGTAGATCAGATTGTTCAAATGTATAGGAAACTATTTCCTTCTTAGGGCTCTCATAACAACCTCACTCCTTATCTAAGTTAACAAGAAGAACTCAATAGAGTTCCTGTTAGATTTTGTATACTATATATATACATTTTGTAACCCTAACCCAGTCCTATTGTCCTGTGCATCCTTATAAGTCACTTTTATCTCACGTATCCATCAATAAGAAAATAAATGAAAAGAAAATAGAAAAGAAAAATAAATATTGACTTAGCTGTTTTGCTAAGTCATAACATATGGCTAAATGAAGTTTGTGACATATAGGAAGCTCTTTCATATAGATGTCATTCAGTGACAGAGTGTTCATAGGATTCTTTTCAAGAGTGGATTCCCTCCAGCCATTAGTTCAGTCCCCAGATGGTGCTCTCTTCCAGCCTCAGCAAAGAGCAGGTGCAAAAGGAACATACTGTGGTAGTCATGCCCCCAATGCATAAATGCACAAATGTACTGCCCCAAAGGGCAATGAAAAATAAAGTGGATAGGTGACATTATAACAATATTAGTGAGAGGTGTTGGGTAGAGTATGACCCCTGGGGGTCATCTCGCCCCAGGGAATGGTGATGGTAAAAAGAATGTGCTGTCACAATACAGCTCCCTATTATTTGCTCAAAGACAAATATTATACAAAATTAATTTACAAATTAATTTGCAGAAATTAACCTCACTCACTCAGAAAAAAGTCCAATGATTGCCAATGAGTAAAAA
>Ga0153991_1000127_pt1 | contig 18736 bp, 19 predicted proteins | sample TSNC075MetaG_FD_104681 | JGI IMG/M metagenome (GOLD analysis project Ga0153991, IMG submission 104681) | Attine ant fungus gardens microbial communities from North Carolina, USA - TSNC075 MetaG | ecosystem: Host-associated > Fungi > Mycelium > Unclassified | place: USA: North Carolina, Jones...
GATCACCGAGTTCTTCCGGCTTTTTGCTCTTAAAATATTTCACCAGCCCAGATTTCATTATAGATTTTTTTAATACCCGATAACCCTTGAATACTCCCGGCGTGTATTCTGCCGCCAAAAATAACCGTATTATAGTCTTCTAGTTTTTGAGCCGTTATTTCTGATACATCAAATAATTTGCCGCCGAGTTCCTCCGCAATCCAATTCGCATATTCTTTTGTGCTGCCATATTTTGATTTATAAATCACCGCCGTCTTATTCATGATCGTTTGCTCCTTTATATTTTTTTTGCATCTCATTAAGGGTATCATTTAACTTTTGTAAATTCTGATTAAACACAACGATCTCATCATTACTAAATCCATTAAATAATTCGGTGATAAATTGTTCATCCTTTTCTTTGTTAGATAAACCGTATCTGATACTTTTCTCAGTAACGAAAAGACGGTTCGTTCTGCTGTCATTTGCATCTTTTTCGATTCGCAGGAAACCCTTTTTTTCAAGTTTTAGCGCAATTTGCTTAGTATTTTGATGCGAGCTTCCCATTTGACGAGCTAATTCACTTATTGTCGGCGGTCTGTCAAAAAACGTCGTTAAGACCGCTAAAAAAAACCATTGCTTTGTTGTAAGTTCGTCAAGATAACTCGTACCGATCGCTTCAAGTCTCGTTGAAATTAAGAACAAACTGCCGAAAATCATATACCTGTTATCAATTTCTTGCATATTAACACCCTTTCAATTTTAATAAAGGTAATATATTACCTTTATTGTAGGTATTATATTACCTTTTTCTTAGGATGTCAATATGTTTTTTAACGGCCCTTTATTTACACGACCTTCTTATGCAAACCATGCCGATTGCAATAGGCATATAGGAAACCGTGCCCACGTTTGGCAAATCTCCCTTCTACATCCTGCTCCGGATACAGCTTAATCAGCTCCACATAATTCGCCGTAACATAAGCCAAAAATGAAATATAATGGCTTTTACTCATTTCATGCTGCATCGAGATATAATATTCTCCATCCACATCCTCTACGTTCATACCATGCAGCTGATCGGCTTCCTCTGCTTCAAGCTCCGGCAGTAAAATACCACAGCAGCTATAGGAACCATTTCCTGCCGCCTGTATCACATTCCCGCAGACAGGGCACACATAAAAGGAAACTTTTTTCATGTTGCCGGAACGGTTCTTGTTTTCTGTATATTCCCCAGTCAGCAGTTCTGCAAGGGATACTCCCAGCGAAGCAGCTAATTCGGTTATGATCCCTACATCCGGAAGACCTTTTCCGGTTTCCCATTTCGATATTGCTTTATCGCTGACACCCAAAATCAGCGCTAGCTGCTTCTGTGTGAAGCCCTTTTTCTCCCGCAGTTCCTTTATCGTATTGCCCGTGACATAACCCATTGTCCTACCTCTTTCTTTTCTGATAGTGCAATCATACGCCACCAGCCTGCTATGTTCAACCTACGCACCGTAGAGTACTATATACTCCTCTATCACATCTGCTCTACAGTTTAAGAACATATTCTTTCCCTTCATATATTTTCGTTCCTGCGTTACATTCATAAGGAATATCTTTAACATACTGAAATCCTAATTTTTTCATTACTTTTTCAGAAGCAGGATTTTCTTTTGCATGTCTTCCAATAATTTCCGTTATGCCCAATTCGTCTTTAGCAAATCTTATAACTTCCATCATTGCTTCCGTTGCGTAACCATATCCCCAAGCATGTTTTCCTAAGTTATAACCTATTTCAAATTTTTTATATTCATCATCAAAATATATTAGTCCCGTACCAAGCAATTTACCTGACTCTTTTAATACAAAAGCCCATCTATACCAATCATCCGAATTTATTTTTTCAATTTCAGATGCAAGCCATTCGATCGTTTTACTGATATCACTGTGACTTGTCCAAAACATATATTTAGCAACATCCGGGTCGCTTTCCCAAGAGTTAAATACTTCCTGTGCATCATCCTTGCTGAATGGACGTAGAATCAACCGCTTCGTTTGCAGGGTAGGCGTTATCATCTTGTTCACCTCACATTCGTTCCTATAAATAATTCGCAAGATCGTTTTCACTATATCACATCGGCTTTAAATTCTTCTCTAAACGATCCACCATCCATGTAAGGCGTTTGCTGCGTCCTGCGTCGGTCTTAGCATCAAAATACGCCCTGGTATAGGTCCTCTGTACAGATGGAGACATCCCCTGAAAATTTGTATATACCTGTTCATATTCTTTCAGCAGCTCCGCCACTGATTCAATTTGTTCACTTGTAACCGATGACGGTTTGACCGCATTATCCCATTGTCCATTTTTTTGGGCTTCCTTAACTTTTTCTCTGCCAAAATCCGTCATCAGGCCGCGTGTCTCCAGACTTTTTACAATTGACTTATTTTTTTCCGACCATTTGCTGCCTTTTCTCCGTGCAGAAAAATATTTAACATAGGAATGATCATCCACTCGTTTCATTAATCCGTCAATCCAACCAAAGCATAGCGCTTCTTCTAAGGCTTCGTTAGCTTTAAGTGTTATTATTTCGTCAGTCTTTCCGAACAGCAGCCAGACGCCATCGCTCGCTATACAATTATTCATCAGCCAAATCCGGAACTCATCCCGTGTTTTAAAATGCAAAGGTTCGCTCATAATACCCTCCTTTGTTTGTTTAAATAATGTTTTAAAAAAGATCTTTCATCTCCAAGATACTTTTCAATCTCACCAAATTCATCATAATCATACGCAAATTTCTCATATAAGTCTTTCATCAACTCCTCCTAATATAACCCGATTCGCTCTGGATTTTATTATCATGAGTATATCACATTTTTTATTGATTCGTATCATCAAATTATCTTCCTCTCGGTTTCTTATCCGGCCCTCCCGAATTAGATGAATATAAAATATTGATCGACTTATATCTAATTATCTGTTAGAGTGTTTTGTATTAGATGATTATCAAATATTATAGGGGGTTATTTTGTGAGATTCACATTTAAGAAAAACAGGCGCTTGCTTTTTGCTACTATTTTAATGAGTATTCTATTCTCCATTGTAAGTGTGGGAAGCGCAATAATTCTTGAAAACATCCTTGACGCGGTTACCACACAGAACTGGGCGCTTTTCCGCACTATGCTCTTAGTAGTTCCGGCTTATCTGGCGCTTACAGGACTTGTCATGGTTCTAAGCGGACTATTAACGAAGAAGTTTATAACAAAAGCCGTACAGGATTTGCGCGCGCATGCTTATAACGGTATTCTATCAAGAGACCCTGAGAGCTTTGGGTCGGTTAATACAGCCGACTACATCTCGGCGCTTACAAATGATGTCAAAACAATCGAGGAAAACGCTCTCATCCCGCTTTTGCAATCGATTCAGTACATTCTTGTCTTTTTCGTAACGGTTGCCGCACTGTTCTATTATAGCCCGGTTATCGCAGGATTGATGTTTTTATGCCTGATCGTGATGTATTTAGTGCCTGCAAGCTTTGGAAAAGCGATCAGCAAAGGACAGAAACGACTGTCCGGGAATTTTGCAATGTTTACGGCAGGCCTTAAGGATCAGTTGTCGGGCTACGATGTTATTCGTTCTTTTCAGCTTACGGAAAATGTGAGCAAAAACTTTAATGCCAATAATGATACCCTTACCAGTGCTAAATATCGGGTAGACCGATTAACATCCGTTAGTGAAGGCGTTGCGCAGATGCTTGCTATAGGAATACAGTTTATGATTATGCTGGTATCAGGCTATATGGTTCTGCAGGGTAATATGACCGCCGGTGTGCTACTGGCATTAATACAATTAAGCGGAAGCTTTGTGCAGCCCGTGGCTGTAATCATACAGAATCTGTCAATCATGCAAGGGGCAAAGCCCGTTGTTGAACGGATTATAAACCTGGGAGAAAAGCAGCCCTCCGCATTTAGCGGTACAGAGATGCCTGTTTATCAGGAGAATATAGAGTTTCGTGACGTTTCCTTTGGATACAAACCCGAGCAGCCGGTGTTAAAAAAAGTAAGCCTGACCTTTGAAAAGAACAAAAAATATGCTATTATTGGAGCAAGCGGTAGTGGAAAAAGCACTCTTATCAAGCTGCTGTCCGCGAACTATGGTGGTTACACGGGCCAGATTACCATGGACGGTAAAGATATCCGGTCAGTACAGCTGGATGAGCTGCTGGCAAAAATATCCGTAATACACCAAAATGTGTACATGTTTGATGATACCATTGAAGAAAACATTACCCTGCATCATCCATATAGCCTGGATGAATGGGAAAGGGCTATCGAGGTCAGCGGGGTGGGGCGCTTCCTTCCGCAGATGGAAGATGACATCAGAACCCCCGTTGGCGAAAATGGCGCTAACCTGTCCGGCGGACAGCGTCAACGTATTGCGGTGGCACGTGCTATTATACAGAGAAAACCTATCCTGATTTTAGATGAGGGTACTTCTGCGATTGATTCGCAAACGGCCTATGATATTGAGACCGCTTTGCTGGGGATCCCTGATCTCACAATGTTAACCATTACGCATAACCTGAATCACGAGCTGTTACGGCAGTACGACCAGATCGTATATATTGAGAACGGTCAAGCTGCGGCAATGGGGGAATATGAAGCACTGCTGCGCACCAGCCGGCAGTTCTGCGGGTTTCTACAGATTCAAAAGAAAGAGGCGATATAATGTCTGTTCAACTGAGTGCACAATTTGAAACACTATTTCTGCTTTGCCTCTGTCCCTGGGACGAAAATGAGAAGAAAATGGTAATGGAGGAACTTGATAAATGCGGTATAGATGGGCAGGATTTCTATAACCGTAATTACCGCCTGGCCGAGCAATATTACCACACCTTTGAAATGCACAGCGTGGCCTCTCCCGGCAAGACACTTATGCGGGAAATGGATGAGGCCTTGTTCGCTGTCTGTATCAGCATATTCCATGAGCATCCCGACTGGTTTTCTAATATTGAAGAAATTTCCGATGAGGCTGCCCAGGCCGCCGTGTACAAGACGCTGATTTCCGAATACGAGAATAGTGGGGAAGATCTTATTACGCTGCTGGATACTACGGAGTTGACGGACCGTGCGAAGTGGCAGCTAATTGTGCTACATGAAAAAGCAGGGCAGCAGCTGCGGCTCATTGCTTCCGCAGTTACCGAAAATCTTCCCGCTTTTAAAAAAGCATACGCAAAAATCGAAAATGAGTTAGGTACGCTTTTAAAGCATTTTGAACAACGCCTTGCAGAGCCTCCAAAAACGGGACTCCTGCGTCTGCCTGAGCAAATGAATCCGAATACCGTTATCCTTCCCACCATGGCACTGCCGGTATCCATCGTACTGATGGAGAATGTTTGCTTTTATGGCTTACTGAATTACAAATTACCCGCCGGAGGAGACGAATTTACAAAAGACGAGCTCTTAATGGGGGCGAAAGCGCTCAGCGAAAAAAGCAAGGTGGAAATCCTGCTATGCTTGAAAGAGAACAGCCGATACAATCTTGAGATTGCGGAACTCGTTGGACTTACACCGGCCACGGTATCTCATCATATGAACGCTTTGCTTGCAAGCGGGTTTGTTACACTGGAGAAAAAGGATGGGAAGGTCTATTATCGGCTGGCGGCAGATGGAGTAAAACGCTATCTGGCCAGCATCAAGCACTTTCTTTTATCTTAAAATGCCGGCTTTCCATTACGCGGCAGATATTCCTACAGTTCTCCTATCTCTCATTTCTCGACCTCATGAATCAGGCCAAGAACCTTTTGCATATCCTTCGCAAGCAAACTGTGCATGGTGTCCTTGTAGCGCAGATAATTAATAGCAGAAACAGCTTTTTTCACGGTTTGCCTTAATTCCGGCTTATATCTTACAACATCTGATAATGCTACAAGAGCCTGTCTTACCGCAGTCGGCTTTTCATCATTCAGAATGTGCAGGGCAGCATCTATGTTTTCATCAAGAATATTATCCCGATCCCACTTGGCCTGCTTGCAGAAAAGACGAAAACCACGAACCCGAAGCACATATTTGTCACTGCTTATCATGTTTACAAATTTCTCTATATAAGCATATATCGATCCTCTCTCATCCGATATTCGCTCCAGTTCCTGCAAGGCTTTATATGCGATCGAAGTATCTTTGTCTTCAAGCATGGAAATCCATAATGCAATATTCGAGGCATTCTTTTTATATAGCATCGGTATGTATCTTATGCCTTCTGTAATCTGTTCCGGAGCAGTATCCTTAAAACCCAGATGATGATATACTTCTTTGGCATATGGGGAAGAATTAACCGTTATCTCTTCTGCTGTGCTCTGGTCAAGTACCGTCTGAAACAGCATCTTTCCTATGCCCTTTCGATGGTGTTGACCGTCCACAAAAAATAATGCTATGTGGCTGCCGTTATTTCTCGTCGCAATAACACCCACCATTTTATCATTTTCATAAGCACCATATATTGCAATGCTGCTAATATATTCTTCATTATATATTGCTGTCCTTTTAAATGTTTCAACACCTTCATCAGAATAATCCGGAGCCTCATATTGCATAAATACCCTTAGAACAAGTTCCAATGCTTCTTTCGTTTCGTTTTCACCAATTTTTCTAATTACCATTCTGCATACCTCCGATTAAAATATGTAATACATAAAATTAATGCTTCGGCATATATTGTACCGCAATCCGATTTTCAGGATTTACATCACAAAAATATAAAACGAGCAAAAAAACATATTCCAGCGGTTTCATAATGAAATATATGAAATCTGCAATGTACGGTGAGTGAATCATCTTTGCCACCGGGAATCCATAGCGATCATAAAAGTTTCTCAAATGCTTATGGATAATTGGCGCTCGCTCTTCCACAATCTGTTCAAACGCATTCGCAATACAAAGCTGTCTGTTCACGATTACCGGATGTCCATGTCTCTCTCCAAGCCTAATTGGTTTAACGATCTTTTCATGCCCTCCTGCAGCTACCGTACACAGATAATGTTCGTCATAATAAATATTCTGCGGTGCTGCACGGTTCGATAAATTCCAATCACTGGTCTCCGTCCAGGCTTTCATAATGCTGTCCGGCTGCTGTCCAAATAATGCAAGTATGCAAATAATGATACCAAGAAGCGGCCACATTAGTATGAATGCTGCGATCGGCCATTTCCCCGATTCCATAAGCTTTTGATTAATCGCATTCAGGAATTTATTTCTCAATATTTTTCGTTCTTGCTGCTGTCCTTCTTTCCATTCGATCGTTTTATATCGTATCGTTTTTGCCGCAAGGATAATACAGTTGAACGGAAAGAGACATAACCACAAATATTCCCATTGAAATATCTGGATTATCCATAAAATGCATTGTAGGACTCCAAGATACATGGCCGCAATCGCACATACAATTACTAATGGCGGCATTCTATTTATTTTGATACATGATAAAAAAAAGTACCCGACTATCCCAATACAGGAAAGAACTATTACCGTTCCATAGCCGGCTGTCCATATGGGAGTATGTACCTGTTGATTCACAAGAATCTCTGTCCAGTCCGCCTGAAACTGTATATTATAAAATACCAGTACCAGACCACTATATAAAAATCCCAGCACAATTGTAATATACTCAATAATTTTTCCTTTTTTTATGATTTCCGAATGCTCTGTTTTACAAAAGCAGAAAAATAGATTCAATAACGTAAGTATGACCGGGTAGACGAAAAAAGTCCCTATAAGCAAAGATCCTCCCAATACATCTAAGCTTAACTCTCTACCCCAAAAAATACTGATAGCCAATCCGATCAGTTCCGATAATAGCACCGAGTATCCAATAAAATGCTTCCTTATTTTTTCCATACGACCTCATCCTCCAGAAGTACTTTTATTTCCTGTATTGATTTGCTATGATACCATATCTGGCTGATATTTACAGCATTATACACGATATTTATAGATTTATCAAGGAATAACTGATACAATACTGATAGTATGGATTTATGACAAGGAGCAATTTATTATGAATCAAAAAGACAGAATGCTTGCCGGATTGCCTTATAAGGCTTGGCTGGATAACTTGAGCGAGGAAAGAATGGCTAACAAAGTAAAAATTCATGCGTATAATTCACTATGTCCGGACGAAGAAGAGAAAATGGACAAACTGATTCGGCAAATCCTTGGAAAAGCAGGTGAAAATACACACATCGAAGCCCCATTCCGCTGCGATTACGGATGGAATATAGCGGTAGGGAATAATTTCTACGCCAACTATAACTGTATCATTCTTGATGTCGGCAAGGTAGTGATTGGAGATAATGTCATGTTCGCTCCTAATGTATCTCTATTGACGGCAGGGCATCCCATCCATCCCGCTTCAAGAAATTCAGGTTATGAGTATGGAATACCGATCACCATCGGAGATAATGTCTGGATAGGCGGCAATGTAGTGGTCAATCCCGGCGTTACGATAGGAAATAACACCGTTATCGGAGCGGGCAGCGTTGTGACCAAAGATATCCCGGACAACGTAATTGCCACGGGTGTCCCTTGCAGAGTGGTAAGAGAAATCACGGAGGATGACCGGAAATATTACTTCAGGGATAAAGAATTTGACGTGCCGGATTATATATAATGTACAGGCGGCATACTGTCGCCTGTCAATCTTCAAAGATATCGCTTCCTTATCTGCCTCTCTCCCTGGCTAATCTGCCAAAAAAAAGCACAAGGTTATTTTAAAAAATTTCCATTGACAATTAAGTGCATTTAGTATATAGTGTGTATTATCAACATACACACTATGCGAAAGGCAGGTGAACATGTGAAAATCTTAATTTCCAATTCGTCTGACAAACCGCTGTATCAGCAAATAAAAGAGCAAATTATCGATGCTATTCTGAAAGGTGAGTTGGCAGAAGGTAACCCGCTGCCATCGATCAGAAGCTTCGCTAATGATATAAAAGTAAGTGTTTTAACTATACGGCGGGTATATGACGAGCTGGAGCAGGAAGGCTTTACCACAAGTCAAGTTGGACTTGGCACTTTTGTATCTACGGGTAACCTGGAACTTTTAAGAGATTCCAAACGGCATATGGTGGAACGTAAAATGCAGGAATTGATTGATATGGCGAAAAACTTGAATATAACAAAAGATGAACTTAACGCCATGATGGATATTTTGTACGAGGAGGAATAAGTATGGGCAACATTTTAGAGGTTGTAGGGTTGAATAAATCCTATAAGAATTTTTCGCTGGCTGATGTCAGCTTTACATTGCCGGAGGATTGCATTACAGGTTTTATTGGCATCAACGGCGCGGGAAAGACTACCACCATACGCACCATTTTGGGGCTGATTCAAGGAGCCTCCGGCACAATTAAGATCTTTGGTAAAGATATAGAAAAGAATGAACGAGAACTAAAAAACCGTATTGGGGTTGTGCCGGACGATGGCCGTTTCTATGACGAACTGACAATGGCTGAGATGAAAAGCATAATCGCCCCTGCCTATTCTAAATGGAGCGAAAAGGACTACAAGGAATATATGGACAGATTTTCTCTCAATCCTAAGCAAAAAATCGCAACACTTTCAAAAGGTATGCGTATGAAATTCGCCTTAACACTTGCGCTGTCGCATGGAGCGGAGCTGCTTATTATGGATGAACCGACAAGCGGCCTTGACCCTTTAATTAGAAGCCAGCTTTTAGAAATAATGAGGGATTACATGAAGCGTGGCGGTAAAGGCGTATTCTTCTCCACACATATTACCTCCGACTTGGATAAAGTTGCCGATATGCTCATTCTCATCCATGACGGTAAAATATTGTTTGAGCAAGAAAAGGACGCTTTGATGGACGGCTTTAGGCTGGTAAAAGGCGATATTAAAGCTCTTAATGCGGAAAACCGCAATCTGTTTCTGAGTGTCAGGGAGAATGAATTTGGGTTTGCGGGGATAACCGATAAGCTTGCGGAAGTGCGGAGAAGTATTCCCGATGTTTTGGCTGAGAAGCCCTCGATTGAAGATATTATGCTGGGCTATATTGAAAGGGGGGCATAATGATGTTGCTGCATTTAGTTAAAAAGGATTTTTTACTTGTTAAAAAATATGTGTGTTTTATGATGCTCTTAGCCATCGGCGTGCCATTGTTTTTTGCATGGCGCGTACCCGCAATCGGGGGGGTTGTATCTTTTATCTATACGGTAACTTTTACAGAACTTATCATCTGTCAGTCTGTCGCCGCGGAAGAATCCAAGTATCCGAAGGCCGCCGCTTTGCTGTGCAGCGCTCCTTACCCGCGCGGTACCTTTGTCATGGCAAAATATGCTTTTTTCCTTTTGCTCTTTGCTTACTGCTATATCGTGTACACCTTAATGGCGTTAATAGTACCCGGTATTGACGCCATTGATTTGACCATGGTTTTATCCGTTTTGCTGTTTGGTATGATTTTGTATGGTATCTTTTTGCCCCTTTATTTTAAATATGGAGCCGAAAAGACAAAATTCTTTTTTATGATTTGCATTTTTGCCATATCATTCGGCGTGCCTATGCTTTATCAATCCTTTGCGAATATTTCGATTGACTTTTCGATGCTGGCATCCATTCCTGCTGCAATTATAAATACCGGATTGGCTTTCGCGAGCATAATTGTCTGGGGCGTTTCACAGGGGGCATCGATCCTGATTTTCTCCAAGAAAGACCTGTGACAATTGCAAGCATGGGGTTATTAAAGTTCTTAGCAAAAAACGCCGCACCAGATTTTGTGCAGCGTTTTTGCATGTATTCCAGAATTTTCAGCATTGTCAGACCAGGGACATATTCAGCTCTCCGCTTTACTCTTTCTGAATGAAAAGATTCGTTTAAAAAACGGTATATTGGATCCCAGTGTGATCAATATGCAGATCAAAAGCACTATCGTAATCGGCCGTCCAAACAATCCGGCCAAGAGACTGTCGGATGTGGATGCCAACGAAATTGCCCTCCGGAAATTTGAATCCATCATGCTGCCGAGCACCAGGCCCAGAACCATCGGCGCCGTCTGATACCCACGTCTTCTCATAACAAATCCCAAAACACCGAACGCGATCATCAAAACCACATCAAAAATTCGATTATTGCAGGCAAATGCGCCAATGACACATAATATAGTGACTACCGGAATCAGAATACGCTTGGGAACATTCAGGATCCTTCCCAGTCGCGGAGCGATGGTCAGCCCCAGCAGCAAGAGCGCCACACAGCCGATAAATCCGCCTACCACAATAGTGGCAAACCCCTCCGGATTTTCTGCAATAAACGTAGGTCCCGGTTTCAATCCATGCACATAAAATACCGATAAGAGAATGGCCGTTACCGCATCCCCTGGCACCGCCAGTGTCAGCATCGGAATCAAAGCGCCGCCAATACACGCATTATTGGCAGTTTCGCTGGCTACAATTCCTTCCAGTGCCCCTTCGCCAAAAGGTGTCTCCGGATTCTTTACCTGCTTTTTCGCTACATTATAAGCCAAAAATGCAGCTACCGGCCCCCCGGCACCGGGAAGGGCACCGACAAACACACCAATGGCTGATGAGGAGATTACTAGCCGCCAATGGCTCAAAACCTCTGAAATCTTTACCTTTACCTTTTTAGCCTGCAGCACAATCTGATTGTAATTTCCGCTGAAGACCACAGAGAGCACTTCAGAGAAACCAAACAAACCAACTAAAGCCGGCACGGTTCCGATTCCGCCCTTCAATTGCAGGCTTCCAAAAGTCATTCGAGGTGTTCCCATTAACTGGTCGACGCCTATCATACTTAGTACGACACCCAAAACCGCACTAATTAATCCTTTAGAAAAATTTTTACTGGTCAGCGAACCTACGGTAGCTAATCCGAAGAAGCTGAGAAGGAAGTAATCCATCGGCGTAAATTTTAACGCAATGCTGGAAATCGGCTTCGCCAATACCCATAAAACCAGCAGACCGATAACACTTCCAATAAATGAATAAATCGTCGCATAATACAGGGCTTTATACGCCTGTCCTTTTTTCGCTAACGGATATCCGTCCAAAGTGGTAACTACGGATGATGGCGCTCCCGGTATGTTGATCAATATGGCCGATACCGCTCCGGAATAGACGCCTACGACAAAAACTCCCATAATCGTAGCGAGTGCGTTAGAGGTTTCCCATGTATAAGTGATCGACACCAGCAACGCCGTAGCCATGGAAACCGAAAGTCCGGGAATTGCGCCGACAAACAGACCTGCAACTGCACCTATAAAGACAAATAAAACCATTTCCGGTGTAAGTACCTGGAAAATATCAAACATCCTTTACTCCTCCTATGTGCACTGACACATTTGCATTTTAGTCGAATTGAGTCAATGCACTATGGCAGCTGTACATTCAGTAAAATCGAAAAAATAACATACAAGACCACAATCACACCGGCCGATACCCCACCGATTACATACCATCTTCTCTCCCCCATAAAGAACATAAAGGCAGCCAGCAGCAGAATACTTGCCGGAATGAAACGGAGAATCGGCAGTAAGAATATATACAAACCTACCATAACAACCACGATCAGAACCCCGCCCAGATTTCCTTTCTCTTTGGGTTCTGCTTCGGCTTTTTTGTATGCCATTACCCCCTGCAGGAGCAATACGGCTCCCAGGCAGACTAATAAGACGGAAGCGACGAGCGGAAACAAATACGGAGACATAGACCATTCTTTCGTAAAATCATTTTGATAGGATTGTATCGCATAAGTAAAAAGTGCCACCGCAAAAAGAATAAAGAAAACACCATCCTGAACCATTGGTTCCCTTATCACACTTTTCCTTTTATCCATAATCATCAAGGCCTTTCAATCCCAAAATCGGCTGGATTTGCATTGGCGACCCCATTATCATATAAAAGATAACAGATTTTTGAGGACCATTCGGTGAAAAAGGCTTCCATATCGGACACTTCCGGATATTTTTCATAAAGCAGGTCATAATTGTTTTCCTTAACAAAACTTACCCATTCCTCTTCCTGTAAAGCCGCCTGGATCGCTTCACGGATCACTTCGACTACTTCCTCCGGCGTATTGGCAGCTACCTGCACGGATTGCGGTGTAAAAGGAAGGGCCACATAGCCTTTAGCTTCCGGAATGACTTCCGCAAAGGCCGGTACATCCGGAAGTACCTCTAAACGTTCATCGGAAAAAGCGGCCAATGCCCTCAGATCGCCATTGGCAAGATACTCTGCGACGGTAGAGTAATTGGAGTTCGTAAAAGCTACCTGGCCTCCCAATACGGCTAGTAACGCATCACTGCCGCCATCATAAGGAGTCATCGCCAGCTTATATCCGAAAAGTTCAAATACGAGACCCTGGATATGTCCGCTGGACCCGACGCCGGTGTGCGCCATCTGGATCTTCCCAGGATTCGCTTCGATATCCGCCAGCAGTTCCTCCAGCGTATTGTAGGGAGAATCCTTGGCCACTACCACCACCTTGGGATCGTTGACCATCACCGAAATCGGAGTAAAATCACTATAATTGATATCGCTTAACTGCATCGTTTGAAACAAACCGATGGTCTCTGCCGCATAAAGAATTGTATAGCCGTCCGAGGCCTGATCCAATACATACTGTGAACCAATCGAACCGGAGGCTCCGCTTTGGTTTATAATAACAATCGATTGACCCAGATGCTTCTCTAATTGCGCTGCAAACATTCTGGCATTCACATCCGTCGTTCCCCCTGCGCCATAAGGCACCACCATATTAATCGCCTTCTGGGGGTAATCGGTCTTGGATTCTGAACTGGTTCCTTCGCTTGATTCCGAACCGGATGCTGCCGTCGTTGCGGCTGTCGTCTCATCACTATTCCCGCATCCCATAACCGAGAGCGTCATCAGCACTGCCAGTAAAAATACCATCCTCTTTTTCATCTTACATCTCCTCCTTTTTATTTACAAAATCACATTTTGTTTCATCAATTCCTGACGCACCCGGACAATGTCGGGATTCCCGCCGGTGCCGGTCAAAGCCGCCGCCACTCCCGCCGCCTGTCCGGTAACAAAAGCACTTCCCATCACCCGTACCGATGCAAAAGCAATCTCATCCGCACAGACATTCCGGCCGGCTGCATAAAGATTTTTAAAACTGGAAGAGCAAAGCATACCATAGGGAATATCATAGTAGGAATCTCCTTCTAAGGAAAAATATTGCCCCATTTCCGTAAGATCTCTATGGATCTCCGGCTTCCATGCTCCCCGTCCAATTCCATCGGTGCGTTTCCTTGCCGTTAAAACATCCTCCGCCGTCAATTGATATTTAGCCGTGACCTTTCTGCCTTCCCGTATTCCGAGTGCAGGCCCGCTGGCTGTCATCCGGCAGTTTTCCATTCCTTTCAGATATCTCCTGAAAGCCTCCAGATACGCATGTGCCTGTCTTCTGGTATTCATTTCCGCCCGGCTTAGCTCAGCCGCACTTAATTCCGAAAGCTTTGAACTGGGTAGCAGTACATAGCCAAAATCCCATCCCGTTCTACGAATGATGACACCAGTCTCCTTCGTTAGATACTGATCTTCGTCTGTTTTTGCTTTCCGTACCGCTTTACGCACGGCCTCCGGTGAAAGATCGGCATCTTCTCCGATATGATCAATCCGCATCACCAACGAAGCTACCTGGGCTTCCCCCCGGCCATTTCCCCAAACCGTCTCCGCTCTTGCTAAAAATGCAAGGTTTGCGTCACCGGTGGCATCTACAAAGGAATTCGCCGTCACCCGAAATTCTCCTTCATCATCTACGCAGATTACCTCGTGGATTCTACCCTCTGCCTGACTGGCTCCGATAATCTGACAATGAAATAAAACGTCAATCCCATATTGGGATAAAAGAAAATCTGCCGCAAGCTTCATGTATTCAGGCTCAAATTTTATGGTTGGATTGCCATTTGGAGATATTTCATAGCTGGTATCCTGGCCTAAAGCACTTAATTGTTCCAGCATTTCATCCCCTGCGCCGCCAACTACCTTCACAGGCGTTTCCCCCGTGGTATAGAAACCACAATAGGCCGTTACATTTGAATGTGTTGCATCCCCTCCTAAGTAGGGGTTTCGTTCAATTACTAACGTCCTGGCACCTGCTCTGGAGGCTCCGACTGCTGCCGCAATTCCAGCAACCCCGCCTCCTGCAATCACAACATCGTATTGTAATCGCCGCTTCAATTTTCCACCTCCTCTGTCAAAATACCCTTTACACTGGTATCATAGGCTTGATTATAAAATAGAACTTGACATTTGTAAAATAGTTACATATTCTATATTCGATAGGTATTATCTATACCAAAAAGGAGGAAAGCATGCAGCTTCATCAGTTAAAATATGTCGTGAAGGCCAGCCAGTACCAAAATTTTTCAATGGCCGCCAAAGAACTTTTCATCACCCAGCCCACCCTGTCACAGCAAATCAAACGTCTGGAAGAGGAATTGGGGATTTCCTTATTTTTCCGCCATCCAAAATCCGTATCTCTGACCTCGGCCGGGGAGGAATTCGTGCTTTATGCCAAACGGGTTTTAAATGATTTGGATGCCCTTTACTCCTCCATGAAAGATTTTCAAACACTTTCCAGGGGTAAGCTGACTATTGGCGCATTGTGGGTGATTGGTTATCTGGAACAATCCCATACCATTAACCGCTTTATCCAGGATCATCCTCATCTCGATGTCCACGTAATCATAAACGGAAGCAATAACCTATACCAGATGCTTTTAGAAAGAGCTATTGATGCCGCTATTTTAATAGGGAATGAAAGTTTTCTATCCAATGAAGAACTCTGTTACAAAAAGCTTGCGGATGACCGTTTTATGGTAATCGTTTCCAACCGGAATCCACTGTCCCGGAAAAAATCGATCCATATTTCCGACCTGCAGTATGAAAAGATTATCATGCCATCGCCCGATTCCACTCTCCGGAAAAAAATAATGACTTTATTCCAGTCACAGGATATCACGCCGAATATCATTTGTGATTCCAGCCAATCGGACACCAGTACCCAATTGGCTTCCCAAAATTTCGGCGTAGCCTTTTCTTCCGAGTCTATCGCCAGACAATTAGAAAATGGACAGTATCAAGCGATCCCCTTAATACCGTCCATTAACCGTCCGATTTATTTGGCTGCCTTAAAAAGCGTCAGAGATTATCCTACCGTCCGGGAATTGATAAGATATTTCACCGGCGAATCTCCCAAGTGACTAGATACCGGACGAGTTCGGGAAGCCGGTTTCGGGAAACCGGCTTCCCGGGATATTAAATATTCTTACGATGAAATACCTCATCGATTCTTTTACTTATATCCTGCATCCGCTTCCCATCTACCTTACACACTTTACGGTCATAAGTATACAGGCCATTCACCTCATCCTCGACATCACTTAACTGGGTATAAACACTGCCGCACAGCCCTTTTTCAATACCGGGCAGCACCATTTCCTCATAAGCCTTAACAATACGCTCCGTCAATGCCTCCGCGTTCTCATAAAAACCATATCCATGCTGGTGATGCAGGCTATAACAATGTTCTTTCAAAATAAAAGAATACCCTCCGAACTCGGATAAGATATGCGGGCGCTCCGTTTCTTCAAAATCCACCTCTTTGAAATAAACGTGAGTGCTTTCCACGTCGCTTTTATTATTCTGGAACCATCCTGACGTCGTATCGATAATCCTTGAACTGTCCAGTCCCTTAACCAGATCATAGATATTATCACTGTCAAACTGTCCCCAACCCTCGTTAAAAATAGTATAATACATAATACAGGGGTGATTATATAAATGCTCCAATGTCTCCCTGGTGTGTTGTATAAAAAAATTCCGGTGTTTTTTATTGAGAAAGCGTCTGGTGTCTTTTTTCCTGACAAATCCCAGCGTAGGCAGCGCCGTATCTCGCAAAAAAGAATATCGTCCGCTGTTAACCATATCCTGCATTACCAGCATCCCCATTTTATCACACATATAATAAAAGCATTCTGTCTCTATCTTAATATGTTTGCGCAATGCATTAAATCCCAGCCATTTCATTTTCTGAATATCGAACCGGTAACCTTCCTCCGATGCCGGCAGATAAATACCATCACTAAAATATCCCTGATCTAATACGCCATGCAGGAAAATGGGATTTCCATTCAAACAAATACGGTTTCTTCCATCAATTTCCCGAATATCCACACTACGCAGACCAAAGTAAGACTCTACTCTATCCTCCCCGGCCTGGATCTGCAGTTCATACAGATAAGGATTCTCCGGATTCCATAACACCGGCTCGATTCCTTCTTCCACGAAATCGATTCTGACCTGCTTATCCCGGAAAATCTTTTTTATATCCCCTTCTCCGGTATGTATTTTTACTACATATTCTAAAGCTTTCGTTTCCACTTCCAGATTAATCCCTGTCAGATCCGGCGTAATACGGATATTCTCCACGTAATTCTCCGGCACGCTTTCCAGCCATACGCTCTGCCAGATACCGCTCACAGGTGTGTACCACATTTCTCCCCGTTTTTTCCGCTGCTTGCCATAAGGATACTTGAGGGATAGCGTATCCGTTACCTTTACCAGCAGTTGATTTTCCCCCGCTTGATACGCATCTGTAATATCCAGTGTAAACGGAAGATATCCGCCTTTATGGCCGCCCACTTTGATGCCGTTCACATAGACCTCCGCAATCTGGTCGACCGCCCCAAAGTGCAATAACAGCTTATTTTTCAAAAAATCCTCCGGCAATTCGAATTTCCTGCTATATGTGAACCTGCTTCCGATTCTCTTCCCATATCCTGATAACCGGGACTGCGGCGGGAAAGGCACAGTAATTCCATTATCCCAAATACCATTTAAACGATAGTAAGAATTCCTGCGAAGCTGCGGCCTGGGATAAGCGGCAAATGGGATGGCGTCCTGATTTGCAAATTCAGTAGGCAATTCCCTATGGCCATTTCTAACCATCCGGAAAATCATCTGTAAAATGACAAGCAAGACCACTGCCGCCCCCAGCGCAGCCATAAAGATCTTGCTGTTGGGTAAAAAGGATTCCGTTCCATCTGAATTGATGATTGTCTGGGCATCTCGCAGAACCCATGCACCTATTGCCGGACCGGCAATACCGGGAATCAATACCTGTCCGAAAATGCGGACTCCCTGAAACAGGCCTGCTTTTCCCTTGGGCGTATTATCCCGAATCTTTGCCCCAAACACCGCCATTCCTGACAAATAACCAGACATCATAAGCACAGAACCCAGGAATACCGGAAGCGTGGTTTTGCCGATATACAAAATAAGATAGCCGGCAATCAGAAGACAGACTACCGGAAACACACATCTCCTGAAGCCCAGCCGATCATATAATTTCCCGAAAATGACCGTAACAACGGATGCCAGAATGACTGCCGGCGCCAGGATTAAAACATAATTGCTCATCCTCAGTCCCTGTTCATAATACAGAATCAGGTAGGGCATAAAAATCTGAACGGAAATACCAAAGACAGCAAATGCCGCAAGTACAGCATAAAGAAGCTTATTCTCCTTAATTACCTGAATGCGAAAACTGTAAAAGAGATTTTTAAAATAAGATTGGTTTTCTACACGGGCACTTCCCCGTTCCTCAATCAAAAATAAGCCCAGTATTCCGATAAGCATAACACCGATTCCGATAATCAGGAAAATTGCCGTCCAGCTCGATTCCCGCTCCAGATCAAAGGCCAAAAAGCCCCCAAAAA
>Ga0153991_1000131_pt1 | contig 18342 bp, 17 predicted proteins | sample TSNC075MetaG_FD_104681 | JGI IMG/M metagenome (GOLD analysis project Ga0153991, IMG submission 104681) | Attine ant fungus gardens microbial communities from North Carolina, USA - TSNC075 MetaG | ecosystem: Host-associated > Fungi > Mycelium > Unclassified | place: USA: North Carolina, Jones...
GACATTTCCTGTCAGATCCTCCCCCTCCGGGTAAAAATTTACATTCCAATCGGAAGAAAACTCTTTAACACAGGTGGTCAATATTTCCAGATCCATTCCGGATTCCGCCAGATGGCTGGTCAGCCCTCTAAGCGCCATCTCGGCGCCGCCCGGTATCTTCTCGCCAAACCATGGAATTACGAATCCAAGTCTTTTCATTGCTTTTCCTCCCGCACTGTTTCGGATCCGCCCTCTACCACTCGGATTAACCGCTTGAGTTTATTCATGATTACATCCCAGCGGTAATTTTCCCGTATATAGGCCACTCCATTCTCACCCATTTTGCTCCTCGTTTCTTTATGCGTAAGGAGGTAATTCACAGCTGCTTCAAATTCAAAATAATTTGTGTAATATAGTCCGGCATTGCTCTTTCTGCAGTGTCCCTGCAATACATCACAGCCCCCATTTACCACCACCGGCACAGACAATGCCATCGATTCCAGAACCACCATGGACAGGCTTTCATACCGCGATGGCAGTACCAGCATCTGAGTACCGGCCATTCCATTATACTTATCTTCTTCACTCACAAAACCCAAATTTACAATGTTTTCATCCTGCGGAACTTCGATAACACTCTTTCCCATCAGAACCAGCTTCATAGAATTCTTATTACGCTTTTTATACTCGATAAAATACCGGAATAATACATCACAAGACTTGCCCTCGTCAATCCGTCCTACATAAAGCATATAATCCGCAAGGCCATATTTCTCACGAAATGCCTCCGCCGAAATTTCTCCGGGTACCTCAATCCCTACGCCCCCCACTTCGTTGGGAATTCCTTCATTCTGGTACCTCTTCTCAATAAATGCCTTTTCTTCTGCCGTGTTATAAAAGATCGCCCGGGGTGACCGGAATACGTCATGGAAGATTCCCATGCGCAAAAAGGGCTCATCATGAGCAGTAGGGATTGTAATTGCTTTGTGAGGTAATACCTTTACACCCATACAGGTGGGGTAATATAAATACGTGCAGAACAAGAAAGCGGCATACTCGGTTTCCTTTTCTTTTAAGTATGCAAGGAGTTCCGGGAGATACGGCCCCTGGGCCTCTATCCAGGATTCCTCTTCTTCGGCTTTTAGCTCTCCTCTCATAAATCTTCCATTAATCGCATCAAAAGCCTTTTTACTACGTGGATGGCCTACTGAAAAGCGCTTTACCCAAATACCATTGATCCATTCTTCGGATTGGGTATATTCGTCCTTCCAGGTCATGTAATCAATCGCTTTACTGGTCAAAACATGCACTTCATACTCATCCTGCAGCCGCTCCGCATACAGACGGCACTCCAATTCCGCTCCGCCATTTACTTCAAGACCATAGCGCTGAACCACAAAGCCAATTTTATTCTTCACAGTTTCTACCCTTTCAAAAAATTCTCAATATACTGCCTAAAGAGCGCCTGAATCGTTTCCCTGTCAAAATCCATTAGGCGGATCCTCTGATTCTCCACTACATCTTCCCGTAGCTCCTGGTCTGTCAACAGGCGGTTCATCATTCCTGCTACAAGCGCCGGGGTCTTATCCGGCATCAGAATTCCACTGCCCCCCATGGTCCAGTCTATTGCCGTACTATCATAAGCGATAATCGGTACGTCAAAATACATCGCCTCCACTAAGGGAACACAAAAGCCTTCGTGCTCACTGGCACACAAGAACAAATCTGCCGCATAATAATATGCCAGCATATCTTCAAAACTAATATGTCCTGTAAAATAAACATCCTGTACACCAAGCTGTTCCACATAGCTCAATAACCGGGAGTAATACTCTTCCATTCCCGAATAGGAGCCCACCAGAAACAGGCGTGCATCCGGGTTGTAATTCTTTTTATACAGGTAAAAGGAAGTGATCAGATCTTCATGGCACTTATTCGGCGCCACACGGCCTGTGAACAGGATATTCGTACCTTTTCCTTTAAATTTCTGTACAATTTTTTGATTGGGTTTCTTTGCATAATCTTCAAAAGCAATCATAATAGGCAATACATCAATCTTACATGGATACCCCATCGCTAACAGATCCTGCCGGTTCCATTCGGAGTCTGCCAGGCAGTAATCCACTTTATCGGCAAGATATCTTGCCCCATCCAGACCATATTGGCACTGTTTTGCCTTGACTGGTTTATAAGGCGCTAGAAAATGTGGCGGGGTCACATTATGATAGATCAGAATTTTTCTGGCTTCATACTTTGCCACCGCATAATTTAGCTCGGTTCCCGTGGAGAGGTGATAGATTACCACATCTTTCTTCTTTAAGCCCGAAAGCTCCTTGCTCTTCTTTACTCGCCCCTCTTCCAGCCGGGGATCTATATGCTCCGCATAAATATCTGTATCGTATCCCATTTCTCGCAGTGCCTTTTGAAGGGCAAGTGCGTCATTGCTCACCGCATCACCAAAAGATACCGTGGTTAAAACTTGTATAATTCTCACTTATGTCCCTCTATTTTTTTTCTTTCTGAATCTGATCCAACTTACTCTGGAGCTCTCCAATTACAATTTCCTGCTGCTTAACATACGCCAGAATCTGATTCAGCGCGCGTACGGTTGAGTGGTTAAACAGGTTCTGTTCCTCGACAATCGGAATAACAAAAAATCTGGTCAGCTTACGGATTACTTTCTTCACAAAGACAGCAAGCGGGTTGCCTTCCACTTGATGATACCAGGCAATTTTAACACGGTGGTTCGCCAATTCCACTTCCCGTTCCATCTCCCCGATATCGAACTCCTCTGCATTCTGCATTTCCCGCAGGATCGAACTGCCGTCTACATCCTGAAAGCTTAAAAGGCTGTCATTATATCCCTTCGCCTCAATTTCCGCACGTATCTGTTCCATGATTTCTTCTACATTAATTGGTTTTATTGTGTCCGCCATATCCGTACTCCTTGTCCTCGGCTATTTTATAGTTCCAGCGTCTTTATTTAAAAATTCCGTCAGGTATAAAAGGAATTTTTTTTGTATCTTATCTTCGTCAAAGTCCTTAAGCCGCAAATATTGAATCTGTACCACATCCTGACGCAGCTTCTGGTCACAAGTCAGCCGTGACAGCATCCCTGCCACTGCTTCCGGTTTCTTTTCTTTCATCAAGATGCCGCTGCCGCCGAGAGTCCCGGCAATGGCGCTGCTGTCATACGCGACAATCGGAACGCCCATATACATGGCTTCTACCAAAGGCACACAAAATCCCTCGTGCTCACTTGCACACAAGAACACATCGGCCACACGGTAATAAGCAAGAATCTCCTCAAAACTCACTTGACCGGTAAAAAATACATCCTCTACCCCCAAGGCTTTTACGTAGGCCACAAGCTTAGCATAGTAGGCTTCCATTCCGCAATAAGATCCCACCAGGAACAACCGGGCTTTTGGATCATAGTATTTTTTAAAGTGATAAAAGGATGCAATTAAATCCTCATGGCATTTATTCGGCGCTATACGCCCTGTAAATAAAATATTGGTGCCAGTCCCCTGATAGCGGCAGATCACATCGCTGTTCTCTCTCCGCCGGTAATCCTTAAAGGGGATTAAGATGGGCAGTACATCGATTTGACAGCGGTATCCCAGTTCTAAGAGATCCTGGCGGTTCCATTCGGAAACTGCCAGACAATAATCCACTTTATCTGCCAGAAACCTGGCTCCGTCTAATCCCTCCTGACATAGCTTCGCCACCTCTGCATTATAAGGTCGCAAATATTCCGGCGGTGTAATATTGTGATAAATCAATATTTTCCGCGCCCGGCTTTGGGCAAGTTCATAATTTAGTCTCGTTCCAGTAGACAGATGGTATAGGATCGCGTCAGACCTTCTAAGGGCAGGCATTTCCCCTACATGCTTTGCCACCCCTTCCGGCATCCGCACATCCATGCTCTCTGCATAGATGTCTGTCTCGTATCCTATGCTCCGGAGAGCACGCTTCAGTGCAATCGCATCGTTGCTAACTGCGTCTCCCAGAGAAATGGTTGGCAGCAATTGAACAATCTTCACACATGATCCTCCTACTTTCGCGCAATCATTGCGTAATCCTGACTACCAAAAAGGACTTCGCTGACCTGTTTCATAACTGCATTAAATTCTTCCAGATTTTGAATGGAATCGCTTACAATGGGTGGTATCTCTATGTCCCTTCGGCTATTCGGTGTATAAAGTGTCTGTATGCTGCGAAATCCCGCCTTCTCCAGAAAATACTTCAGGGTATACGGATGCACCGGTTTTTCATGAGAAGGATCTATATAAAAGGCATGGGTATAAATGGATAAAGAAAACGGATTGGGGGTCTCCAAAATTACATACCCGCCTTTTTCCAGCTTTTCATAGGACAGCTCACATAAACGGATCAACTGAGATGTGCTGAGATGCTCCACTAACTGCCCGGCAAAAATACCATCCGCAGCCTCCAATTGTTCCAGATAGGAAATCGCATCCTCACACACCGCCGTGAATCCCTGCTCATTACAATAGTCTGCAAATTCCGGATAAAAATCTACGCCAACAGCACCTATTTTATTTTCCTGGAGTATTTCTAGAAATTCACCCCGCCCACATCCCAAATCTACAACGTTCCGGCAATTTTCAAAATAGGGCAGATATTGCATCTGCGCTTGTCTCACCGCCGCTCTTGTCCCACGAAAGTAATTTTCGAAGTCAAAGTAATCAATCTGCCCATAATCCCCATCCCCATCTTGCACAGGTGCTGCCGCAGATCCCGTTGTTGTAGAATCTGTCTGGACTGGAGAAACACTATCCTGTTGCTTTTTCTGCTTTTCCAGACGCATAATCTTTACACCATGCATTTGTGATTGCGAAACGAGAACTTCCAACAAATGGTTATTATTCCGTACATTCTCATACAATTGCGGAAGGCCCTCTACCAAAGCGTTCAGGTTCCGTACATTCTCATACAATTGCGGAAGACCGTCCATTAAGGCATTCAGGTTCCGTACATTCTCATACAATTGCGGAAGGCCCTCTACCAAAGCGTTCAGGTTCCGTACATTTTCCTGCAATTGATCCATTCCCTCTAACAACTGCGTGTGCTTTTGTACCTTTTTCTCTAACTGTCCAAAATCACCATTTGAATTCTTCTGAAACACTCCCCTTAAACCCACAATTCCCCCTCCGATCTCCTAATGATCAAGCTGCCATTCATGATCCACCCGGCTTACCCCAACATCCTGGAGAAGCGAATAGAATTCCATTTTTACCGCCTGTCGGTAATAGTCTACCGGTATACCGATTTCCGATTCAATTGCTAGATCAATTAAATACTCCCCCGGCAGTAAATCCACATGATTTAGCTTAACCCGTATACACCCGTCTTTTGCCAAAGCAAACTCTGCCAACTGGTCAATCCGGGTATTGGTTCCATAACACTGCACACCGTCACTTCGGAAAAAGCCGATTCCGAATACGGCATCTTCTACTTTCTTCTTGACCTGATAATGAATTTCAAGGGTCATGGACTCTCCTGTAACAAACACGCTTTGGGGTTCATCCTTCGCATTCAGGAGTTCTGCTCTGGTGATACGCGCAAATCCATTCCCCCAACGCTTATTCCCTCCTGCATCTGCCGAATCGCCGTTCTCATGAACCTCCCTGTCCTTACGGGGCTGGTCCTGATCCTTACGGGCCTGCTCCTTTTCTGCAATCTCCTGGCGCTTCTCACCCATATAATTCAGATATTCCGGATGCACTTCCCGTGGCGTTCCCTCTGCCTTGATTTCCCCCCCATGAATCCAAATGGATCGGTCACAGATCTGTTCGATCTGTCCCAGAGAATGGGACACAATTACGATGGTCGTCCCCTTGGTCTTAATTTCCCGCAGCTTATTAAAACACTTGGCCTGAAAATTTGCATCTCCAACTGCCAGAATTTCGTCTACCAGCAAAATGTCCGCATCCACATTGATCGCCACAGAAAAAGCCAGACGCATATACATACCGGACGAATATGTGCGCACGGGGTTGTCCAAAAAGGCATCTAACTCTGAGAAGGCAATAATATCTTCCATCCGTTCGTCAATTTCTTTCCTGGTCAATCCGAAAATAGCCGCATTAATGTATATATTCTCCCGGCCGCTCATATCCGGATGAAAACCGGCCCCCAACTCAATCAGGCTGGACACCCGCCCTCTCATCTCAATCGTTCCAGCGTCCGGATACATAATACGGGTCAGCAGCTTTAGGGTAGTACTCTTACCGCAGCCATTGTGGCCTACGAGACCGATGGCCTCTCCCGTCTTCACCTGAAAGCTGATTCCCTGCAGCACCCAACGTTCCTCATACCGGTTGCGGCCGCGGAATAAAAGCTTCTCTTTCAGCTGTGCGCCTTTGTCATAATACACTTTGAACTTTTTCGTTATGTCCTTTACTTCGATTGCATATTTCTCTTCCATCATTACAATTCCTCAGCAAAGCCTTTTTGCAGCTTCCGAAATACCAGGTAACCAACTATAAGCACTACGAATCCCATCACAGCCGCATTCACCAGCGTACTCAGCTGCGGGGCATGTCCTTCATATAAAATATCCCGGAACGCGATAATAATCGGCGTCATTGGATTTAGATAATATAAGTAATACCATCTTCCCATCGCATTCTGCACCAGCTCCAGCTGATACAAAATAGGGCATGCATACATCCAAGCCATCGTCACAATTCCCAGAATGTGTTCTAAGTCACGGAAATACACGGTTAATGCGGAGGTAAGCATTGCCCCGCCCAGGGCCAGCACATATTCCACCAATACTACCGGTATCAGATATAACAGCGCACTCAGATGGAACTCATTGCCCGGCTTAATACCAAACCCCAGCATTACCCCGAAAATTACGAGGAAACACAGCAGCATGTTTACAAGGGAGCTGGTCACATAAGAAATGGGCAGCACCTCTCTTGGAAAATAGATCTTTTTCACCATATCCTTCGACGCAATAACACTGGTCGCCCCGACATTCAGAGAAGAAGAGAAGAATATCCACGGTACCAAGCCAACAAATAAATACAGATAAAACTTAGGAATAGTGTTGTTCGGTAAAAGCTTACCGAACACTATGCTGTATACCAAAAGCTGGAGCAGCGGATTAATAAAGGTCCACATAAACCCCATGACAGAGCCTTTATAGCGGCCCCTCAGATCCTTCTTCACCAGACTGTAGATCATCTGGCGGTAATTAAATAGCTCTTTTAACTGTTTCATATTTTATTTCCTTTTAAAAAATATCTGTATATCCCTACAATCTTTCTCTAAGAAGGGATAAGCAATTTATTATATCATAGTTCGTCCTGGAAATCTATATTTTTCCTTTCCGGCTAAAATGCCACCCAGGCACCACCAGAAAAGCACCGCAGTCGGGGAATTGATATAAAGAATATCCGATAAAAACATCGCACCACAGCCGATTACCAGCAGCGCTGCCGCCAATGCCAGTTCTTCCGGCCCAAATCCTTTCCCCCTATCCCGAAGTATCCGAATCACCTTTCGAGCCATAAAGAATGCCAGCCCCAGAAACAGCACAATCCCTGCGATACCCTGGCTCACCAGAACATCCATCAGCACATTGTGAAATGTATTGAGGGGGACCGCTCTGTTTGCCATATAAGAATCGGGAAGATTTTCCTGTAGATAGGAAGCAATATTCCGGTAAGATACACCATAGACCGGGCTTGTCCTCCAGACCGCAATTCCGTCCTTCCAAATCGAAAGCCGCCCATTCGTTATATCCTCCGACAGTTCCTCTTCCCGGTGGAGGGCATCTTCAGAACCGGTCTCTTCTGCGGCATATACGGTGACATGCAGCCGGTTATAGCCTTCCCGTACCAGACCGCCTCCGAGGCAGAGGATCAGAACACAGGCTCCCACCATCATCTTACAGGGACGAGAGCTCTCCATCCGCCGACACCAGAACCAGAACAGGCAGGCAGCTCCTAACAACAGACAAATCTGCCCGGTCCGGGAATAGGAGAATACCACATAAAAATATTGCAGCCAAATATTAAAGAAATGCAGACGCTTCAGCCAGCCAGTGCGGTTCCCTTTTAAAAGTGCGGCAGCCGAAAATATAACCGACACCACCGCCAAAACCGCGCCATAATTCGGATCGGAATAACTTCCCCACAAGCGCCCCAGCTGCACGCCTATATACATTCCCCGTTCCACGGCCGCACCGCTATAAGAAAAAACCAGCATTAATAAACTGATCAGCGCCTGTATTCCCGGGTAAAGCAGAAGTAGCCATTCAAGCGCCCGGAATTCCCTTTTCGCGGAATCCTGGTGCCGGCGGCCACAGTAAAGCAAACAGAATTGAAACGCCATCCAAAGCAGCGCCTTAAGGTTCCCTGTTATGCCATAGGAAACATTCATGGTCGAACTAAGCAGATAACTAAGCCAGAAAAGAATACAACCCGCCAGATATGGCATATTCCAGTACTCACGCAGATGCAGGCAGCGCCACAATAGCAGAATAATACCACCAGCCATGACGGTAGCCGAAAAGAAGGTCATCCAGCTCCTCCCGGCAATCAGGCTGTTAAAGGAGAAGGCGGCTAAGATAAAATATAGAATTTTAAACCAGCTTCCATCAATCCATTTTTGCATCGTATTCTCTCTCCGCAAAGTACATGATATATCCATAGTACATCCAGAATATTACCATAAAAATATTCATCTGATATAAGATTCTGGCTTCCAGTGCCTCCATGATAAAAAACATCAATAAAAAGATTCCTCCCAGCAAGAGCGGCACCGTATTCTTACCTCGCGTTCGGCGGACCGCCTGCAGGAGCTTCCTGCCCGTCATCCCCCAGAAAGCCAGCAAAAATACACTGCCGCCTAAACCGGAGGAGATCAGTATCGTCAAATACCCATTATGCACCCCGCCTGCTTTCAGATCAGGACTCCAGTCCGGGTCCGAAAGATATCCGACCGTCTGATCGTACAATCCCAGCCGGGTCACGCCCAGCACCGGGGACGATTGAAAGGTCTTCCAGCCGGCCTTCCAGAGAATCGGCCTTCCGGTAAGAAGCCCTCCCTCCCGCTGCTCAATTCCCTCGATCCGGTCCAGCATCTCTTGCGTCAGTTCAAATTCATAGTCCGATTCTCCAATATGGATCAGATTTTGCGTCAGACTGGGCAGATAGGAAAGCCCTGCCCGAACTATTTCATTTAGCAAAAAGATGGACACCAGCACCACTCCTGCCGCTGCCAGCCGCACCAGGGCTGCCTTTCCCCGCTTCATCGAAACGAGTGCCGGTCTTAAATGCGGCAGCAAAAAATAAATACCCACCGCAAATGCAATCATCATCGAATAACAGGATGTTCTGGAATAAGTGAGCACCAGACAGCAAAACTGCAGCACTAAGTTTATAATATAGAAGACGCGAACCGCGCGTTTTTTTTCCGCTCCCATCAGTAAGAAAGTTCCTGTCAGAAAAATCGAAATCACATTTAATGTGCCGCCTGTATTGGCATTGTATAAGCCCCACAGCCGGTTATCCCACATTCCCAGGTAACCAATTGTATCCCGCACTACATATACGTGTTTGATAGAAAGTAAAAAGGTAAGAAAACACACCAACGAAAGAAGAAACGCACTTGCCACAAACACATGTGACAGTATCCGGATTTCCCGCTTGACCTCTGCTTCCGGGGTATTGGGGTCATGACCATAGAAAAGAATAAACACCAGGATCATATAAGCCAGAGCTTTTATGTTGTCCACAAAGTACCATTCCCGGTTCAAGAATATCGTAAGTGCATAAGCAATGCAGAATCCCAGAAGCAACAAAAGTGACCGGCTTTTAAAGAGTCTTCGTCCGGTCACAAAATCATACAGAATGTAGCCGCCCCCCCATAAGAGGAAAATGCGGATAAATGGAGACATATACGCATTTAAGTAGGGGATCGTCATCATTAACATGGTAATAATCAATACTGCTTTATATAGTAAATTATTTTTCAGAGAATTCCTAAACATTGACATTCGTTCATCCTCTTCCCGATAGGCTACCGCTTATTATACAGCAAAACCCAAGCAGGGTCAATGCACTGGCATTATAGAGTCCTGTAAGGTCAACCACTTCTGATCCTTGTCACTAATAATTAACTGCATATCCGGTTCAATGGGCCACTCAATGCCAATCGTCTCATCATTCCAAATCAGGCCGCCTTCATCACCGGGCCAATAAAAATCCGTACACTTATAGCAGAACTCTGCTTCATCGGAAAGCACCAGAAATCCATGCGCAAAACCCTCTGAGATATAAAATTGCTTTTTATTCTCAGCAGACAAATCAATGCCAAACCATTCTCCATAAGTATTCGATCCTGCCCGAAGGTCCACTGCCACATCGAATACCTTCCCCCGCACCACACGTACCAACTTCCCCTGGGGATGCTCTTTTTGAAAATGAAGTCCACGTAAAACACCTTTTACGGACATTGATTGATTGTCCTGCACAAATACCATATCCAATCCGGCTTCATGAAAATCATGCTGGTTATAGGTTTCTACAAAATATCCTCTTTCATCTCCAAATACCGTTGGTTCCACAATATATAAGCCCTGAATCTGACAAGGTGTAACCTTGATTTTTCCCATATTCCTGCCTCTTAATCTTCTATTATCTGTAGATACCGGCTTAATGCATCCTGCCAGGCCGGTAAACGCTGAAATCCGTTTGCTTCCAGCTTATCTTTGCTCATCCGGCTGTTTTGGGGTCTCTTAGCCCGGGTTTCGTAAGCGTCACTAGAGACCGGTATAACCTCCACGTTCAGGCCTGCCTGTTTATATATCTCACAGGCAAAATCATACCAGCTGCACAGTCCTTCATTTGTTGCGTGATAAAAGCCATAGGCCTCGCTCTCTATCATATCTACCAGTAACAGGGATAGATCGTAGGTATAGGTCGGAGAACCGACCTGATCATCGACCACTGTAATCTTATCTTTCGTCTTCCCTAAATTCAGCATTGTCTTAATAAAGTTCTTGCCATTAACCCCAAATACCCAGGAAATCCGTACAATGAAAAACTTTTGCAGGTACTCCTGAACCGCCACTTCCCCTTCATATTTTGTCTGTCCATATGCATTCAAGGGATTTCTGACATCATCCGGCTCCCACGGCCTGGTGCCATTACCATTAAAGACGTAATCCGTACTGATGTACATCATTTTTATATCCAGCTCTTGACAAACCTTTGCAATATTCTCTGTGCCATTTGCATTCACTCTTCTGCAAAGTTCCCGATTGTCTTCTGCCGCATCCACTGCCGTATAGGCAGCACAATGAACCACTGCTTCCGGCATCGTCTCCCTAAGCACGGATTGTACCGACGAGAAATCGGTAATATCCATCTCCTCAATGTCTACCCCTACGCCTGTATGTCCTCTCTTCGCAAGTTCCCGCAATACATCATATCCAAGCTGGCCTTTAGATCCTGTTACGAAAACCTTCATCACAAGCGCCCTCCATACATTTTGTCAAAATAATTGGCATATTCTCCTGACAAAATATTTTTCCACCAGTCCTGATGATCCAGATACCATTGTATCGTCTGCTGAATGCCTGTATCAAAACTATACTCTGGCTGCCAGCCAAGCTCTGTCTCCAGCTTTGTGGGATCAATCGCATAGCGCATATCATGCCCAGGACGATCCGTCACATAACGGATCAAGCTTTCCGGCTTTTCTAATGCCTTCAAAATGGTCTTAACCACTTCCAAATTTGTCCGCTCATTATGCCCGCCAACATTATAGACTTCCCCTGCCCTTCCCTCGTGAAGAATTAAATCAATTGCCTTACAATGATCCGAAACATGTAGCCAATCCCTCACGTTTTCACCCTTCCCATAGACCGGAAGTTCTTCATCGGCTAATGCACGGCTGATCATGAGAGGAATCAGCTTTTCCGGAAAATGATAGGGGCCATAATTGTTGGAACAACGGGAAATCGTTACCGGAAGTCCAAAAGTACGATAGTATGCCAGAACAAATAAGTCCGCACTGGCTTTAGAGCTGCTATATGGGCTGGATGTATGAAGCGGGGTCTCCTCTGTAAAGAACAAATCCGGCCGGTCCAAAGGCAAATCACCATATACCTCATCCGTAGAAACTTGATGGTAGCGCTTAATTCCATATGCCCTAGATGCATCTAAAAGAACCTGCGTTCCTATTACATTGGTAATTACAAAAATTTCCGGATCTGTAATAGAGCGGTCCACATGGCTCTCTGCCGCAAAGTTTACCACCATATCAAAGTTCTCTTGCGCAAAGAGTTCCATAACAAATGCACGGTCTGCAATATCACCTCTGATAAATCGGTAATTTGACTTATCTTCGACCGTTTTCAATGTCTCCAGGTTGCCTGCATAAGTCAATAAATCCAAGTTTACCATCTCATATGCAGGATACTTGTTTACCATATGATGTACAAAATTCCCCCCAATAAAGCCGGCACCGCCGGTCACCAGTATCTTCATCTATTTACTCCCCTTTAATAACGAATTTTCCCTTCTGCTACTCGGCGCAGATGAATTCCATATGGAGATTTCCCATAACATTCTGCTGCTTCCTGCAGCTTCTCTTTCGTGATCCATCCATTAATGTACGCGATTTCTTCGGGGGCAGAGATTTGTATTCCCTGCCGTTTTTGAATCATTTGTACAAAGTTTGCTGCCTCTGCCAAACTATCCATTGTCCCTGTGTCCAGCCACGCAAACCCACGCCCTAGCAGCTGTACCTTTAAGCTGCCATCCTCCAGATACATGCGGTTTAAATCCGTTATCTCAAGCTCTCCTCTATCCGAAGGCTTCACCTGCTTTGCAAGCTTCGTCACACGTTGATCGTAAAAATACAGACCTGTAATGCAGTAATTTGACTTGGGAATCTCCGGCTTTTCCTCTACAGAAATTACATTTCCGGAATCGTCAAATTCAACAATTCCAAACCGCTCCGGGTCATTAACATAATAGCCCAAAATGGTTGCGTTTCCTTGTTCGGCATCTTGAACAGCCGCCTTTAACAGCTTTCGAAAACCATTTCCATAAAAAATATTATCCCCCAATACCATAGCGCAGGGCTCATCACCAATAAAAGACTCGCCAATTAAAAATGCCTGTGCCAGACCATCCGGCGAAGGCTGTTCGCGATAGCTTAAATGAATTCCATATTGGCTCCCATCACCTAAAAGGCGCTGGAAATTCGGCAAATCCTCTGGTGTCGATATAAGCAATATTTCCTGTATTCCTGCCATCATCAGTGTAGAAAGCGGATAATAAATCATTGGCTTATCATACACCGGGAGCAGCTGCTTAGATGTAACCATTGTCAACGGATATAATCGGGTTCCGGCACCACCGGCTAATATAATGCCCTTCATACTTTTCCTCCTTAGCAGTCATGGGTTATTAGCGTCAACACCTGTCTTCTCAAATGATTTCCATGACTTATACTTCTTCTTTCGAATACTTTCTTCGGATCTTCTCCTGAGACAAAAAGGTCATCGGCAAGATATGAAAAAAGGACTGTAGCTCCAGACGCAGCATTCGTAAGGGTTTTAACGGCCCTCCTGTGGAGCCGCCGCCCTTATGAAGCAGCCATGAATTCTTTGTTGTGTATGAATAGAGACCGGCCTTCTTTAAGTACCAAGCCAATGCCAGTTCTTCATCGTATAGGAAAGTCCCTGGGAATATCTGCATATAGTACTTAAAAAAATCGGGCGTCAGTATATAGGCGCATCCCTGTATAATATAGTGTGAATCCCGCTTCTTCTCTGCCGATTCTTCAATTTCCGTCTTCTTTGAAAGCACAATATTCAAGTGCAAACTTTCTTTAAAAGCCACCCAAAAATATCCAAGAAACGCCTTTATTGTAGATTTTACCAGGTTAAGACTAAAGCCTCCGGCTATCCATTGCCATTCACCCGAAGGAACCTTAACTGCAGGATTCAATACGCCACATCCCTCTTGATACTCTTCCAGAATTCGGCGGCAGAACCCAGTATCTTTAATTTCCGTATCGCTGTTCAAGACAAAAACGAAATTGCAGGCGAACTTCTGCCGCGCATAGCGAATACCAACATTATTCCCCCGTGCAAATCCCAGATTATGAGAAGTTGCAAGCACTGTGACCCGGGGAGTTTCTGCATATTTTTGTAATAGGATCTGGTAGGAATCATTCGGCGATGCATTATCGACTACAATAATCTCTATATTCTCATAATCCTGAGCCAGAAGATCGTCTACGCAAATAATCGCATCCTGATACGTTCGGTAATTCAATACAACGATCCCCAGTTTCCTGTTTGTTAACATTTTGAATTTCCTCTATTTTCTTGTTTTTAACCGGCAAAGAATGTCTACCAGGAAAAACAAACGCTTCTTAATGAGATAGATCAAAACCGCTTTGACCGGCCGGAACTGTCTAACCGTCACACGACCGATCCGGTCTGCATACTCAGGCTCCTTCATATATTGAAAGCATGCCCTTTTACGATTCGCATATGTATCCTGGTTTCTATAATTACAGAAGCACAACATAACCGCAAATCCAATGCTCACAACCGCCTTCGCATCTAAATCGTCTCTATAGGCAGTCGGATCCGGCATATGTTCTACAACCACCTCTAGAGCCCGCATCAGCTTCAAATAATCCTCCGGGGCGCGTTTCGAATAATTTTTTGAAACAGACCCTCCCCACACACGGTGATAGTAGAGCTCATAGGGAATATAACATCCAAAAGACGCATGCTGATACAACCCCAGGTTAAAAAGCAGGTCTTCTCCTGTAGCCAGCCCTACCAGAAAAGAGGCATTCCATTTCCGTACAAAGGATGCGCGGTACAACTTGCATACTGTAGAAAGCTTTACTTTATGAAAGTCATACTGACATTTCATATCCCGATTAAAAGCAGCGTGCATAAACAGGGAAAAATCCTCTTGATCAAAGTAAGACACATCCAAGACTTCCATCTGCTCTTGGGCGCTAACATTCTTTGTCTCCTGATGTTGAAAAAAACAAATTTCCGTATCCACTTTCACAAAACGCATACACAATTCCACAAAATCACTGCGTACCCAATCATCACTGTCTATAAAGCAGATCCATTCTCCTGCTGCATGCTGCATCCCCAGGTTTCTAGCCGCAGAAATACCTCGGTTCTCTTGATGAAACGCTTGTACCTGAACATTTCTCTCGGCATAAGTATCACAAATAGAACCGCTCCCGTCTATACTTCCGTCATTCACCAGAATAATTTCTATCTCCCTATCGGTTTGCCTTAAAAGGCTTTCAATGCAATGGGCCAAATATGGCTCCACATTATAGACAGGCACTATAAAACTGACTTTAATCATTCAACCTCTCCTGACAAAGATCCTTGGACAAGTTCCAGAATTTTATCTACGATTGCCTGAGCCGATCCCATCGGAACATAGTAAATATCACGATCCTCTTCTGAGAACAGTTCCCTGTTCGCCCGGTTGTCCCCTAGAATAACCGGCTTGTTCATCGCCCTATAAATATATGTCTTACCGGCAATGGTACGCTTGGCCTTCTCAATTTGATCCTGAAAATGACCAGCCAGACACACATTTGCCCTATCAATCTGCTGTGCCAACTCCTCCTGAGACAGCCAGGAGTACATAGTAGCATTTGGTAGTGCCAGGTCCTGACCACCCTTCAGCTTACCTAGAGGGCCAATCAATACAAAATGTATCGCAGAATGCCCTTCCAGCAGTCTGGCAGCCTCCAAAACAAATTCAACACCCTGCAATGGTAAAACACTTCCAAAATATAAAACAGTGAACTGCCCTGTAGGTGACTCCAATCCACGCGGATAATAAATCGATGTATCCGCTCTCAGATATAAAACACATCCCTTTTCAGCGTCTATTTGAAATTCAGAAACAAAATAATCCTTATGGGTATGCGTATCTGCAAGGAATATATCTGCTTTCTCCAAAGTTTTTCGATCCAGCCGTTTAAGTAGTTTAGCCGATATACTATCTGGCTTAAATCGTTTGCGGTCAAAAGCAAATGTATCATACAAGGAAATAAAAAAATCAATTGCCAATATTCTCCTACGTCTTCGGTACAGCCAAAATAGCGGCCGCATCAGCTGAGGGGAAAATCCTACAAATATCACCTGATGTGATCCTGTGATGCAATGCTTTATACTGCCCCAATATGCCTTCAGAACTCTTACCAGGTAATTCCCGGAAAAGCTGCCCACCACCGTAATATTCTTTGCATGCTGTTTGATCAGTTCCACTTCTTGCACATTTCTCAGGTAAGAAAGTTCTTTTGTTGTAATAAACAGGACATTCTTGCCCTCTATACTATCCACCAGCCTGTTCATGCAGATGTCCTCATATCACACCAAAACCAGACGAATACTTCCCCTTTACTACTCTGCGCCCTACACTATCGTAGGTAACTCCGGTTCCTTCAAACTGTTCCAGAGCATAGCAGTTTCGTCCGTCTATTACAATCGGGATTTTCATATGCTGACAAAACGCATTTGCATCCAACCCCTTGACCTCATCCCATTCCGTAAAGATCAGGCAGAGATCCGTATCCTGCAATGCTTGCTCTATTGTGTCACAATATAAGACTTCATCAGGATAATACTTCTTAAAATTCGCTACGCCGATCGGATCCCAGGCCTGGACGCTGCACTCTTCATCCAACAGGATCGGGATATTCACCAACGAAGGGGCTTCCCGTAAATCATCCGTTCCCGGCTTAAAGGTTAGCCCTAAAACTGCGATCTTCAGACCCTTTAGCGATTGGTAATACTTACGGGCTTTTTTTATCATACGTAGCTTTTGGTTATCATTCACCTCAATGGCCGCTTTTATCGTCTTCATTTCATAGTCATGGAAATTGGCAAGCCAGTGCAAGGCCTTTGTATCTTTCGGGAAACACGAGCCGCCATATCCGATGCCCGCATGCAGGAACTTACTTCCGATTCTCGCATCAAGCCCCATTCCCTTCGCCACATCTTCAATGTCCGCGCCAACCAGCTCACAAAGGTTGGCAATTTCGTTAATATAGGAGATTTTTAATGCCAAAAAATCATTGGAGGCATACTTGATCATTTCTGCGCTCTTTCGATTCGTAATCAATATAGGAGCCTTAAAGTCCCTGTATACGGATTTCAAAACCTGTGCAGCATAGTCATCTTCTGCTCCAATGATAATCCTTGAAGGGTTTAATGTATCGCGTACGGCTGTTCCCTGTGCCAGAAACTCAGGATTAGATGCCACATGAATCTGAGCTGCATTGCTCCGGCGTTCTTCGAAGAAAACTTCCAGTTTGTCATTGGTTCCAATCGGTACTGTGGATTTTACCACCACCACGCAATCCTTGACGACGGCTTGCGTAATCTGCTCTGCCGCCGCAAACACGTACTTCAGATTTGCAGAACCATCCAGCTTCTCTGGAGTCCCTACTCCGATAAAAATCACATCCGCATCCTGATATGCGGACCGATAATCCGTAGTATAACGGAGGCGCTGCTGATTCTTCTCCATCAGCTCGTCCAGGCCGGGCTCGTAAATAGGAGAGACGCCCTGCTGCATAAGCTCGATCTTGACCTCATCCACATCCACGCAGGTGACATGATGCCCATATTCTGCAAAACAGACGCCTGTCACGAGGCCTACATATCCCGTACCTGCTACTGCAATTCTCATTCTTCTACCGCCTTTTCCTCTTCCCTTTTATCATGTGCATAATCCAGGCGCTTAACCCGGTACTGGATATCTTCCAAAATTTTGCGATTCGCTGCAATAATATCCGCCTGAAGTCCGACAATAATAGTGGAAACACCGGACAGCATAAGCGTCGCGGCTAAGATTAAAGACTGGACATGTCCATCTGCCGCGCCGCCGAACCAGTAAAGCAGGAAACGTACACCGATCCCAAAGCCGAGCAAAAATAAAATCCCGCCTATGATGGTGAAAAACTTCAGGGGCCGATACATCAGAAAAGCCCGAAAGATCGTAATCATAGATTTCTTCACATATCCAAACATGCTGCTAAACAATCTGGAAGGCCGTAACTCCGCATTGGTTCTGATTGGTACAGAGGCAACGGCCATACGGTTTCTTCCGGCTTGTACAATGGTTTCCAGCGTATAGGTATATTCGTTAATCACATTCATGCGCATTGCCGTATCTCTGCTATACGCGCGAAAACCGCTGGGGGCATCCGGTATATCCGTCTTCGAGGCCTTCCGTACCACCCAGCTCCCAAAATGCTGTAATTTCTTTTTAAGGGGAGAAAAGTGCTCTGTCTGGTCAA
>Ga0153991_1000136_pt1 | contig 17947 bp, 24 predicted proteins | sample TSNC075MetaG_FD_104681 | JGI IMG/M metagenome (GOLD analysis project Ga0153991, IMG submission 104681) | Attine ant fungus gardens microbial communities from North Carolina, USA - TSNC075 MetaG | ecosystem: Host-associated > Fungi > Mycelium > Unclassified | place: USA: North Carolina, Jones...
CCACTTACTGATTTGTGATTGATGGTTTGGATATTTGAAAAGCTCAAAAAAGCAAAGTTAGACAAGCAGCAAATGATGTTGTTAAGTCTGAGGTCTAATCCTCAGACTATGAGTCCTTATATATATGATTGTGATGGTCTGTGCACTAGTACAGATCATCACCTAACTACTACCTATTGTTCTACATATGGTAGTGTCTTTGTACTGGAAATAGTTATAACCTAACCATATGGAGGCTGTCCTTTGTTCTAAGAAAAGGACAGATGACTATCTATGGGTAATTAATAAAGTCCATGTGCAAACATTGAGGCCTTCATATCTCCACTAATATTAATTTCCTTGAGGTTGTTCTAGGCTCATTCTGAGCATTATGAAGAAGGCTTCTGCTGAGCCTAGAACCGAAGCATCAATCACGGCAGTTTCCGAGATATTAGTGATTTAATAAATGGTAACATGGTGGTTACCAGTTGATCTGCTTAATATCTCGGCCATTATTAATCGCCTCGAGACGTGACTGGCATTGATCGAAAGGTCTTCTTAAGGGCTTTAAGCTGGCTTTAAGACCGTGGGAATCATCGAATAATTGGTGGAGATATGGCTGAATGAAGTTTATGACAATAATGATGAGATAGGCAACATAGTTAACCTATACTACGAGTTGTAGAAAAATTCCTTGGGACAAGGATACTTAAGAGGGGAGTGGTGTCATGACTTGGCAAAATGGCTAAGTCATTATTTATATTTCTTTTTTTCTTTTCTTTTCTTTTTCTTTTATCTTGGACTTACTACATAAAAGAGAGTACGGGAAAGTGTTACAACACAAGTGTCATGGATAGTCACAGTCACATGACATCACATGATGGGTCACATGATAGGTGTGGGAAAACAGTGCATAGACCATGTAGTAGTTGTATAAGTAGTGTAGAAAATCTAACAGGAACTCTATTGAGTTCTCTTTGTCAATTACTGAACAAAGAGCAGTTAGCTTAATTCTGGCTTGGAGTTTAGCTTTCTTACAATGCCATTGTAGGCACATTAATTTTCTGCCACTTGTTATTATCAAGTCCACAACACCACTTCTAGCCTTTGCTCTGAGTCCTGTACTTTCCCTCAACACCATTATTCATTGATCCTGTCACAGTTATTATCTCTACTCCAATGGATTTTCCCACTAGCTCATACCTATCCTCAAAACCCCAATACCAGAAAATTCTTATTACCATAATATATAAATTTATTACCAAATTATGTCTGATTGTTGGGAATGCTACTTTCCAAATATACAATAACTTGTTTACATATGCCTTATGCAATGACCTATTCTTACTGCAAGTTTGGCATTGACTAGATCTTGCAGGTTATGAATATATGTATTCTTTAGAGATCAAGGTAGAAGAATACTCATACCCAGCCCTAGCATCCAATTATATGGCCCTTGTCAACCTGTCTATACTTGATCCCATCACCTGTTATTCATGAAATCACAACACTACCTACTTTTGTTCTGTCAACTCTGACTATTAAGTATATATTTGCAAGTCTGAGTATATCTGAAAGGAAACTCTTTGCACATTGGTCTTTTTATGATCATTATGTCCAGGTCCAGAACACACAAACTAGTCAAGTCATTTGCAGTTAATAGAATTGCTCTCTTACCTACTCTGACTGAATCTTTTCCTGCTAACAGACTTATCACTCTTTGGCATAGATATGGAGACACAATATGTCTTTTTGACATCTATACTGGCTATTTAAAATATGGGTAAAGGATATGCAAATGTGGCATTTATATGAGATGAAAGATTGAAGAACTATTCCTACTTCCTAAGAGACATGCAAGATGGAATGGGTAATGGGTCAGGATAATGAGCTACTGTTTCTAATCCCAGTTGAGCACAAGAAGAATATTTATGTGCTATTGCCTAAAGCAATATTCCAGATACTCTAAAAGAAGGGAACAAGCATGGACCTCTCTAAATCAAGGCTCAGCAGAAAGTGAACAGAATCTATCAACAGAGAATGGTTGAGAGTTTTGAGAAAAAGGAGAAAAAGGTAGTAAAATTGCTAGAGTGAGCAAAAAAGATGTGTCTTGTCCTCAACTGAAGTGCTTGGAGATGTTCAAATAAACTGGAAAGTAGAATAAATCCATGGAGCTTGCTGGTCTACTTGGATTTTCACTCATCTCTCTCTATATCTCAAGACATGCTTTTTGCTCCAGTGAGTCTAATCATCTAGACTGTTCCATATACCACAAAATAATTAGAATGTTGCTGTTAAGAAAAAAAAAAGGTACAAATGGACAAGTACTCTCAGTAGATGAACAACAGTATTAAGACTCAGTTAAGAAAAAATCAGAAAGAACTAATGAGATCAGTTTAGTCATTTATCAGGAATAAGTATCTGTTGTGAGCTTACTACAAAGCTTTTCCTCATGAGACAGAGCAGCATGACTTGATACTAAATAACTGCAGTGTTGGGATGTTAACTGTAAAACTCAGTCACAAGCATGCTCATAAAAGGTTATTTTTGTTGGCTCTGGTACATTTTCTTCAGTGCTCAAAAGATAAATTGGCATAGTAGGATTATGATAGGATAGCACTTGTTGTGCTATTGCATTCTGAATGTGGAATATTAGAAAGCTTGCTCTTGAGTTTTGATAGTCTAACAATTTTCCAAGATCTTTTTCATTAGGTAGAGTTCAGAAGGAGTTATAATAAAAGTTTTATTTTTATATAGATGGCAAATGAATAATTTGTCAGGTATTGTAACCATTGCCATTGTATATCATCCTTGCAATATAAAATTATTACAAAATTCAGGAAATACATAGCAATAGGATTTTGATAGTATGATGAAGAACAAGAAATTACACATCTGTCTATTCAGCATTTATAAACTGTAGTGGATGTGCAAGGTCTGCATATAGTCAGGTGAGAAAGAAAAGATACTAACTATTGAAGTTGTCACAAACTTCATTTGGTCATATCTCCATCAATTATTCAACGATTCTCACAGTCTTAATGGCTACACAAAGCCCTCAAAAAGACCTTTTGATTGATGCCAGTCATGTCTCAAGGTGATAAATATTGGCCGAGATATTAAGTAGATCAACTGGTAATCACCATGTTACCATTTATTAAATCACTAATATCTCGGAAACCACCATGATCAATGCTTTGGTTCTAGGCTCAGCATAAGTCTTCTTCATAATGCTCAGAATAAACCTAGAATGACCTCAAGGCAATTAATATTAGTGGAGATATAAAGGCCTCAATGTTTGTATATGGACTTCATTAATTACCCATAAATAGTCATCTGTCCTTTTCTTAGAACAATAGACAGCCTCCATATGGTTAAGTTATCACTATTTCTAGAACAAAGGCACTATCATATGTAGAACAATAGGTAGTAGCATGTGATGATCTGTCCTAGTGCACAGACCATCATAATTCTGTATATAAGAACTCATAGTCTGAGGATTAGACCTTAGACTTAACAACATCTCTTGTCACTGTCTAAAACTCACTTTCTAAGCCTTTTTGAATATTCCAATATCAAATCACAAATCAGTAAGTGACCTTTTGTGATATAGACTGTATTCAGAGTAGAAGAAAGCTGGTTTAGGGTTCAGGGAACTATTAAGTAAAATATCTCAGGAGTCACCTATGAAGGTAGACGACTTTTTATTCACCTATTAAGTAAAATATTTACAGAGGAATAGTTAATTCAAGTATGAAACATAAGTAAGATGATCTCACCTCAGGAGTCACCTATGAAGGTAGACAACTGAGGGAGTTGCTACACGAAGTCTAAGTTTATATAAATGTGTTGGTTCTACTTCAGTTGCCCAGTTGCTACAGGGTAGAATGGAGGAAGGAATTATGTTGACATCATTAGATGCAAAAGGAATGAAAAAGATCAACTCCATGTGGAAAATACAGATGGTGTCAGTCCATACTTCAATACTTCCCCTGGACTGATACATTTGTTGATCTTGTAGTAAGTCCCAGGCAGTTTACAAATTTTCATAGCGTGTCTCTTGGTAGGGGTTTTGTGAGCACATTAGCTATGTTGTCAAATGTTGGAGTATATTGAAAAATGACATCACCTGATTTAGTATGCTCTTTGATAAAATGGTGTCGAATATCAATGTACTTTGTATATCGATGGTTTTTGTCAGTGGTACTGTTTGCTATGAAGCCACTGTTATCTGCACAAATGATGATAGGCCTTTTGACTGGTAACCCAACTTTGTCAAAGTACTTGGATATTCACAAAGCTTGAGTGGTTGCCCTCGAAAACACCATGAACTCTGCTTTCACTGTGAACAATGCCACAGTATCCTGCCTTTTGCACTCCCAAGAGATCGGACCACCAGCCACTACAAAAACATTCCCTTCAGTCAAATGCCTAGTATCTTTGCAACCAGCATAATCAGAGTCAACATATCTAATCAGCTCGAGGCTACTGCCACCCTTGTAAGTGATACCATAGTGTTTAGTACCTTTGATGTATGTCAGGACATGTTTCAATGCATTTCAATGTACTATTCCTGGGTTGTGAGCGAAGTGAGCAAGCATGTTGACAGAAAATGTCAAATCTAGTTTTGTTATAACTTGTAACCATATAAGTGAGCCTAAAGCTTTGTAAAAGGAAATTTTCTTCATCTCGTTTTCTTCATCTGGGGTTGTTGGGCAGTCTTTACTTGAGAGTACTATGCCAGGAGATAGAGGAGTCGTTGTTGGTGAGCAAGAGGTCATATTGAAACAATTTAGAAGGCGTTCATAATAAGTCTGTTATGATAGTGTAATATCTCCATCTGTATTTCTGTCAATTCACATTCCAAGAATAAATTTAGCTTCTCCTAAGTCTTTAATCTCGTAGCTTGACCCTAGTTGTAATTTGGCCAAGCATTCTTCTTCTAGAGTTGATGATGCCCCTAGGATATTATCTGTCCAAGTAGAGGTCAGTGTCAGTTTGTCGTCATGTACTTTAGATCGGATTTGAGGATCAGTGCACGATTTGTAATATCCATATCCCTCAAATGTCTTGTCTAAGTTTTCTGCCTAGTCATGGGTACCCTACATGGTCCCATATAGTGTTTTCCATAGTTTTCAGACATAGTCAGCTTCTCCTTTTTCAAATCCCTTGGGTTGTTCCATGAAGACTTTGAATGTGCTATCGCTGTTAAGGAAAGCAGAAACAAAGTTCACTTGCCATAAGCGAAGTCTTCGTGGTGTAGCTATGGCACATAGCAGGTAAACTGATTCAAGGCGAGCTATAGATGTGTAAGTCTCTTTGTAATCCTCCCCTATAACCTGGGTAAATCCTTTTGTCATAGTCCTTGCCTTTCTTTTTTCAATATTGCCACTATTATCCCATTTAATTGTATATACCCACTTCGATCCTACAACATTCTTGTTTGCCGGATGTTGTATTAGCTCAAACACACCTTGCTCCTTTAGCATTTCGAACTCCTTGACCATCGGTTCCCACCAAAGTTCAGGTTTCCTCATGGCTTCATTGAATGTCCTTGGTATCCATGTGTCAGTATCCACAGAAAATGTGTGGGGCTGGCTGAGATACTCTTGAGATTCCATAAGCCGATTTGATGGTTTGGGAGTATGCCGGGATCTCCTTGTTGCCAGTGATGCCTCCCCATCATCGTGTTGTGATCCATACTCATTTACTGGTGGTCCAGTTAGCAGTATATTGGTAGTTTGAGTCGTAAGGTCTGTATTCTTCTCATGTTCATCTTTATGTAGGTTGCTAATGGTTGATAGTCAGGGTGCAATTACTTGTAGTGATGGCCCAACTGGTTCCTGTTTGAGTTCCCTTTCTATTCTATGATTTCTATCTTTCTCAATCATTTGTATCTGGTTGCCTAGTCTATAAGAGAAGAGGTTGTTTTTATCTGTAAAGGATATTGAAGTTGGTTGTCTAGCATAGTGAGTAATTCCTTCTTCAAAAATAACATCACAAGATCTGAATATAGCACCAGTATTTTTCTCTAGTAATTTATAACTGTCGTGTCCAAAATAGCCAAGCAAGGCAACCTTGACTGATCGAGGGAAAAGTTTGGACAAATTCAAGTCACCTAGTATATGGGCATAAGCAGTAGTACCAAATGGTCATAGGTGGGATATGTCCTGTCATTGTTCAAACCAGAGTTCAGCAGGAATAGTACCAGGCTGCCTAGACAATGGGATCAGATTTTGGGTATATACTACTGTTGATACTGCGTCAGCCCAGTATTTTAGTGGCATTCCAGACTCTGCTATTGTTGAGCATGTTACATCGAGGATTGTACATATACTACATTCAGCTATGCCATTCTGTTGGTGAGCATATAGTGTGGTAAATTGGAAGACTAAGCCCTGATCCTTCCTATATTGTTCCCAGGCTGTATTGAACTACTCTCGTCCCATATCAAGTCATAGTTGTCTTATTTTTTTACCTGACTGATGCTCTGCTTCTGTTTGATATGACTTGAGAACCTTCAACGTGATGTTAGCTGACTTTGCAGGCAGAAATGCAACAGTTCTGTATGATGAAAAGCCATCCATCATCATCATGAAATATCATGATCCACTAGCTGATTGAGTTTGTGTAGGTCCCCATATGTCTATATGTACTTGTTCTAGCACATCCTTTTCCTTGGTGACATTTTTGTTATAGGGTCGAGAGGTATGTTTTCCATAAATACAGTCTTCACATTGGCCTCTCATGCTCAGATCCCCATCAATGTGAAGTCCATCAACAAGTTGTTTTGATATCATTTCACAAACAGTATCTGTTCTAGTGTAGGCAAGATGTCAATGCCATGTGTTGAAACTAGTAGGATTTTGGTTTGATTGTGCTATGAAAGCTTCTGGTGACAATTGAACAATTTTGACTATATACATACTGCCAGACTTGACCACTGATAAGACTCTTGAGCCATCTGCTAGTTCAACAATAGCTTTTTCATTCTTGAAGATTACTGCAGTGCCTTTCATTTCGAGTTTTGACACTGATATTAGGTTAAATCTTAGTTCAGGGGTATGAAGGACGTCTTCAAGAATGATATTTCTGGCTCTTCCATTAATGTAAGTCTGGAACTTGACGTCTCCTTTGCCTATAATGCTGAAAACTGATTCTTCACCTACAGAGAGCCCTTCTAATAGATTTACGAGTGGTGTATATGAGGAAAACATTGATTTATCAACAAAACAGTGATTGCTCGTGCCGGAGTCAATTAAAGTGAGTCTACTTTCTATTTTGGTATGAAATATGACAGAGTCTCTACTAGTCTGGTCATTACTTACTCACACCCCCTTTGATCTCTGATCCTGGTTAGTAGTTTTGTTACAACTATAGGATTTATGAGAGTCAAAGCTCATTGCGATTTTAGGAGGTGGAGAAGGTTGTACCTTGATGTCAGAGTCTCCTATTGTTATAAAAGCAAAGGTCTGTTTATTCTCTTCTTCTGCCTTAGCAAAATTTGCAGTAGGTGTTTGGTGTGATGATCTTTGCCTAGTACCAACTTCAGTACCTCTAACGCCTTCTCTTTTTCCAAAACCCAGAGGAAATTGACCTTCCTTCTCTCCTCCTGGCCAGTAGCATACTTCAATTATGTAGCCACAATGTTTGCAGTTTGGGTTGGTGCAAATAAGCTAAGAATTTGTTTTTTGTTTTGGGGTTATAGTATAAAGTGTCATACTATTTTGGCCCATTTTTGGGGGCCGATTTCAGCTAATCCTAGCATACTGGGATTGGAGTCATGATATAGTTTCTGCTGAGTTCATGTTTCCATAAAGACCAGTAACCACCGAGTCCCAGGATTGAGGTAGTGCATTCAAAATAATAAGTTTAAAGTCTTCATCAGTTAATTTTCCTCCCAGGGTGTTAACATTTGGGAATTTCTTTTGTAATGTGGTTATGAAGAGGTCGAAGTTAGTGTGATCAGTATAAAGTGTATTGCATAAGTCTTGTACAGCGTTTTGTCAAGCTATAGCTGAAGCTTTCTCATAGATGTCAATGTATAACTGCCAGGCCTCTGCTGCAGTCCCATCAATGTTAATTCCCCTTTCTACTGCGTCTTTAGTGTTAAAGAGAAGAAGTCCCATTGTCCACGCATTACAGTTAGTCTACTCTTTAAGAGATGGTGATGTGGAGCTTCAAGGAGTCTCAGTAGGAGTTGCTGGAGCTGGTAATGTAGTTGCTTTACCTGGAGTGCTTGTATTACTTGTCATGACAGGTTGTTTTATAGATCCTTCTAGGTATCCCATTGTACCTTTTTGGTTCACAGCAAGACAAATAAGCCTTCACCATAAAGCTTAGTTCATTCCGTCAAATTTTTTATTTTCTGTAAATGTTAGGGTTAATCTTGTAGATAACATTGTGATGTTCTGTGCTAGGGGCGCAGGGCCAATAACCTATTAAGTAAAATATCTCAGAAGTCACCTATGAAGATAAACGACTTTTTATTCACATATTAAGTAAAATATCTACAGAGGAATAGTTAATTCAAGTATGAAACATAAGTAAGATGATCTCACCTCAGGAGTCACCTATGAAGGTAGACAACTGAGGGAGTTACTATATGAAGTCTAAGTTTATATGGATATGTTAGTTCTATTCCAGTTGCCCAGTTGCTACAGGGTAGAATGGAGGAAGGAATTATGTTGACATCATTAGATGCAAAAGGAATGAAAAAGATCAACTCCATGTGGAAAATACAGATGGTGTCAGTTCATACTTCAATAGAAACAATGGGCAGGAGTGAAGTATGGAGATGGAGTAGCATCATATGGTTATGTCCAGGAGGTATAGAGGACAGGAAGGTGATGGCTGTCATGGCTGCATGGTGGTATCATAGAGGAGAGATATGAGGAAGAGTGGTAGAATGAAGGATTTCTGTTATAACCTTGAGGAGTAACTCAGGTTGCAACTTCAAGTAAAGACTTGAGGATGATATGAGAGTTGAGAATGGAAGGGAATGATACAATTAGTATCTACTATATATATACCTATGTACTATGAGGTAGAAATAAGGAATACATGTGGCAGACATGAGGTCTATTGAGTAAAGAACATGCCCCACCAGTGAGACACTGACTTGAGTCATTAGATATATGAAGTGATATGAAACAAAGAAGCAGTCCATGTGTAGAACACCTGGAGTCAATGAGGTCGATCATTACAATTTCCTTTTCTATTTCTTTTTAATTAAGTCTCTAACATTTGTAATATTCTAATATATTTCTCAGAGTGGAGATTGATAGAAAGAGTCTCCTGGGCCCTTTTTTTCATCTTAGAAGCTCTTGAGGTTGTAAATGCAATTCTCTTGAGTATGTAAGAGATGATCTTGATGAGAGATTAAGTTAGTGAATGTTTCTTACTTTATATCCTATTCTTTCTTGAGACAAGATGCAGCGGTTGCTTGGACAACCTTCTATGGAGTAGCAGGCCTGAAAAGCCTAGCTAATTATTGACTCAGAACATATTACATTCATAAGGTTTGGTGTGGGGGTATGGATGAGGGCTTGATTGAGTATGGTAAGGTCCATGAGTGGTTTACTGACTATTTTACTAGTGAGCTTGTTATGGTGTGTAAAGGTGGATACCTTAGGGACACCATGCAAGGCAGATCCAGATTGAACCTACAATTATTTCATCTATTTTTATATTACAGATAAACTGTGCTTTACATTTAATTTCTTTCTAATACCTCCACTTTCTTCTTCTCCCCATAAACCCTTTAGTATGCAATTGAGGACTGTCATTGCCCTTTACTCTTGCATGTCACAGTAAAAATCTCTTTTGTCCCTTTCAATGGCACACAGTAAAGAGAACTAGAAGATGCAGCAAAAGAGGGAAGTAGTCAAAGGGAAGTCAGAAGAACTTTCTAGATGCTAAGAGAAGTGTGGGAATATTAGAGTAGAAAAGTTGGATATGCATGAAGGCATAACTGTAAAAGCACTCTTGGACAATGGTGCCATGGGGATGTTTATAGACAAAAGAATGGTGGCTAGGCATGGGTTCAAGCTGCAGAGATTAAAAAGACCAATAGTAGTCAGAAATGTAAATGAGACAAATAATAGTGGAGGAGTGATCATCCACCAGATAGAGATGACTGTTTATTACAAAGGCCATGTAGAAAGAATGAGGATGGACATATGTGATTTGGGAAAGACAAAGATAATCTTGGGAATACTATGGCTGACAGCACATAATCCTGAGATAAATTGGGAGACTAGAGAGATTAAAATAACAAGATGCCCACCCCTATGTGGTGAAAGAAGTCAGAAGAAAGAGAAAGAGAAGACCAAAAAGGAAAAAAGAGTAGCAACTCTAGAGGAAGAGAAAATTGTCAGATGGGCAATAGATGATAAGGAAGATTGGGGAAGAGAAAAGGAAATAGAAGAGAACTACAGGAAAATTGAGAAATTGGTCCCAAGAAAATTCTTGAAGTAGAGGAAAGTGTTTAGGAAGGTAGAATCAGAAAGAATGCCAACTAGGATAGAATCTATCCTCTATCCAAAAATGAGAGGGAGGAGGTTCAGAAATTCATAGATGATCAGTTGAGGAAGGGGTATATTAGACCATCAAAATCTCCTCAAATGTCACCAGTGTTCTTTGTAGGAAAGAAGGATAGGAGCAAGAGGATGGTTATGAACTACCATAGTTTAAACAACCAAACCATAAAGAATAACTACCTATTACTATTGATAATAGACTTAATTGACAATATGGGAAGTAAAAAAGTATTTACAAAGATGGATCTATGATGGGGGTTCAATAACATGAGGATAAAGGAAGAAGATGAGTGGAAGGGAGTGTTTACAATGTATGTAGGCTCCTTTGAGCCAATAGTAATGTTCTTTGGAATGATAAATTTGCTGGCTACATTCCAGGTAATGATAAATGAAATTCTGAGGGATTTGATCAATGAAGGAAAAGTTACTGCATTTGTGGATGAAGTACTAGTAGAAATGGAAACAAAGAAGAGATATAATGAGTTTGTGGAAGAAATACTAAAGAGGTTAGAAGAAAATGACTTGTATATCAAGCCAAAGAAGTGTATGTAGAAAGTATAAAAGATAGGGTTCCTAGATGTTGTTATAGGACCAAACAAAATAAAAATGGAAAAGGAAAAGATAGATAGATGTTATAAGAGCCCCAAAAAGGAAATAGTTTCCTGTACATTTGAATATTTGACCTATAACCTTAAGATATACAATGGGGTTGAGATATAAATAGTATGGGAACTTAGGTAATCATATCACATGACAAGGTTAGGTGATCATAGAACATTTTAGAAGGACATGTGATTGTGGACTTTTAATAGTACAGCTACTGTAAAATAGTATAAGTAGTAGCTCAATGCAATAAAGAACTCCATTGAGTTTTTCTTGAATATCCACCTAAGATGATTACTGAGAACTATCATGGTCCTTTAATAACAATAGACAATTAAGTTGGCCAGAGCCAAAGAATATAAAGGACATTAGGAAATTTTTAGGCCTTATAAATTATTACAGGAGGTTTATCAAAGATTTCACTTAAGTAGCTAAGCCAATGAATATGCTCACTAGGAAAGATATGAAGTGGGTATGGGGAGAAAGAAGGTATTTGACAAGTTAAAAGAAGTCTTTACAACAAAACTAGTATTAGTGGCACCAGACTTGGACAAAGAGTTTAGGGCGAAAGCAGATACTTCAAATTACACAATTGGAGGAGTACTATCAATAAAGTGCTTAGACAACTTGTGAAGACCAGTCACTTTCATTTCAAAGTCTTTAAGTGATACAGAAAGGAACTACAAAATACATAACAAAGAAATGTTAGCAGTAGTCAGATGCTTGGAGGCATGGAGACACTTTTGGAAGGAACAATAGTTAAATTTGAGATCTGAACAGATTACAAAAATTTCAAATACTTCATGAAGGTGCAGAAACTAAATTGAAGACAAGTGAGATAGGTATTGTACCTATCCAGATTTGATTTTATGTTAAAGCATATTCCAGGAAGTAAGATGGAGAAAGCTAACAGCCTAAGTAGGAGACCAGACTGGGAGGTCGGGGTAGAAAAGAATAACAAGGATGAGACATTGGTAAAACCAGAGTGATTAGAAGTAAGGAGAACAGGGGTAGTAAAAATAATAGTAGATGGGGTAGATCTACTAGAGGAAGTTAGAAAATCAAAAGTAAAAGACAATGAAGTGGTAAAAGCTGTGAAAGAAATGAAGTGAGTAGGAGTAAAGATGTTGAAAGATAAAGAATGGAGAGAAACAAATGGTATTATGTATAAGGAGGGAAAAGTCTATGTACCTAAGGATAATAAATTATGAGTAGAAATCATCAGGTTACATCATGATATGCCAGTAGAAGGCCATAGAGGGCAGTGGAAAATGGTGGAGTTAGTTGCCCATAATTTCTGGTGGCCAGGAGTCACAAAGAAGGTCAAGTGATACATAGAGGGGTACAATGCCTACCAATACAACAAAAATCACACAGAGCAACCAACAGGCAAGCTAATGTCTAATTCAATACCTGAGAAACCATAGATGTATATATCAGTAGACTTTATCACAAAACTGCCTTTGGCTCAGGAATACAACTCAATCTTAGTAGTAGTCAATAGGTTAATAAAATCAGTACATTTTATACCTACTACAAAGAAAACATTGGCAGAAGGATTAGCTAGGTTGTTTAGAGACAATATGTGGAAACTGCATAGGTTACCTGAGAGCATCATTTCAGATTAAGGACCCCAGTTTGTGGCAGGAATAATGAGGGAGTTGAATAGGATATTGGGGATCAAGAGTAAATTATCAACAGTATTCTACTCTTAAACAAATGGACAGACAGAGAGAGTAAACCAAGAATTAGAACAGTACTTGTAGATATTTATTGACCATAGGCAAGAACAATGGCCAGAATGGTTGAGAATGGCTGAGTTCATGTACAATAATAAGATGCACTCAAGTACCAAAACATTGCTCTTCAAGGCAAATTATAGACAGAACCCAAGGATGGGATTCAAGAAAAGAAAGAAAAGGAAATATGAAGGGGCAGAAAAATCTGTTGAAAAGATGAAGGAAATACAGGAAGAGAAAAAAGTAGCACTAGAAAAAGCACAAGAGGAGATGAAAAAGTACATAGATAAAAAGAGAGAAGAGACTGATGACTATAAAGTAGGAGGCTTAGTAATGTTGAGTACTAAGGACCTGAAATACCAGATAGTCAGAAAAAGGACAGAGAAGTTGATAGAGAGATTTGTCAGGCCTTACAAAATAAAGAAAATCATATTATAGAATTCTAGTTGTCATGAATTGTTTCTCTAAGTTATTTTTCTTTTTCACTTTTTCTTTTCTTTTCATTTATTTATCTATAAATAGCATAGGAAAGTCATGTCACATGATATTACAGAGTTTAGTTGGGGTCATGGGTAAAGAATATACAGACTAACTAAAAGTAGTATAAGTAGATAGACCTAATACAGCAAGAACTCTAACGAGTTCTCTTTGGCTAATGCTGATAAAAAGCAGTTGGCTTAATTCCAGCTCAGAGTTAGCTTTCCTGACACTAGTACAGTAAAAATATACCTAGTAGTCAATGTTAGTAGAATACAAAGATATGTAGAAAAAGTAGAGGAACAGAAAAAGGAGCCACCAGCTCTAGTAATAATTGAAGGGGAAAAAAATGGGAGGTAGAAAGGATATTGAATAAGCAACAAGTAAGAGAAAAGGACAAGTACTTGGTACATTGAAAAGGATTTACAGTGGAGTCCAATACTTGGGAAGGAAGGGAAAACTTAGGAAATGCACAAGAAGCAATTGAAGAGTTCAAAAAGGAATATTGGCAAGATCAGGAGGACATAGCAAGACAAGAAAAGGAGGAAAGAGTATTCAAAAGGGAAGAATTGCCAGGAAGGTTTACAGCAAGAAAACTATTTGGGTAGTCAGATAAAAGGTATAACCAAGAATATTAGGGAAGGTTAGAGAGGAATTGGAAGTGATAGAAAGGAAAACAAACAAGCAGAAAAAGAACCTTGAAGATAGTTAAAGAAGAAGAAGAAGAAATTAAGCAGGAAAATTTGGGAGTAAAAAAGTGGATAGAAGAAGACGATAATGAGATGGGCAACATAGTTGACCCATACTACAAGTTGCAGGAAAATTCCTTGGGATAAGAAAACTTAAGAGGGGAATAGTTGTTATGAGAGCCCCAAAAAGGAAATAGTTTTCTATGCATTTGAACACTTAATCCAAAACCTCAAGTCATACAATAGGATCAAGATATAAATAGCATGGGAACTTAGGTGATCATAGAACATTCTAGAAGGACATGTGATCATAGACTAGTAGTAGTATAGCCATTGTAAAATAGTATAAGTAGTAGTTCAATGCAATGAAGAACTCCATTGAGTTGTTCTTGAACATCCACCTAGAGTGATTATTAAGAACATTCACTGTCTATTGATAACAGTAGTATTATGACTTGGCAAAACAGCTAAGTTAATATTTATTTTCTTTTCTATTTTCTTAATTGATGGACACACGAGATAAAAGTGACTCATAGGGAAGCATAGGACTATAGTACAGGGTTAGGGTTATCATTTATGTATAAATAATGTACAAAATCTAACAAAAATTCTATCAAGTTCTCTTTGTTAACTTGGATAAGGAGTAAGGTTAAGGTCAATGTGACTAAGCCTTACATGTCAGTGTCTAAAGTCCAATGACCAGAATTAAGCCAACTGTCTCTTTGTTCAGAGTTTGACAAAGAGAACTTGATGGGGTTCACGCTTAATTCTCTACTACTTATACATTTTACTACTGTGGCTATGCGCTTGTTCTCCCATGGTCCTCATGTTACTCTAGTCATGTGACACCTTGTGACTGTGACTTGTGACATGACCATCTGTGACAAAGTCACGTAATATTTTCCCGCACTCCATCTTGTAGTTATAAATAAGAAAAGAAAAGAAAAGAAATATAAATAATGACTTAGCCAATTTGCCAAGTCATGACATTACATAACCTAGAAATAAACTGGAAGACAGGAGAAGTAAAGATAACAAGGTACCTGTTCCTTTGTGGAAGGAACTTGGTAGTAAAGGAAGACATAGAGTAGAGAAAGAAAATAGAAAAGAGGATAAGAAATGTAGAAAAGGTAAATAAAGATGAATAGGAATAGATGATGGAGGAAAAATTTGATGAAGAGATCAAACTAGATAAAGAGAAAGTAAGAGAGATAGTGCCACAAAAGTTTCATAGGTAGCTAAAAGTATTTGGAAAAGTTGAGTCAGAAAGGATACTGACAAGAAAGCCATAGAACCATACAATTAATCTAAAAGAAGATTTTGTCCCAAGAAAAGAAAGGACATACCTGATGTCTAGACAGAAAAAAGAGGAGGTTAGAGAATTTAAGGAAGAATAGCTGAGAAAGGGATACATTAGACCCTCAAAGTTGCCATAGATATTACCAGTATTCTTTGTGGGAAAGAAAGACAGAAAGAAAAGGATAGTACAGAATTATTGGTATCTCAACAAGAGAACAATAAAGAATAACTATCCCTTACCCTTGATTTCAGACCTTATTGATATCATGGGGACTAAAAGAGTCTTTACAAAAATAGACCTACAATGGGGTTACAACAATGTATGGGCAAAGAAAGGAAATAAGTGGAAGGTAGTGTTCACAACATACTTAGGAGTTTACAAACCTATTGTTATGTTCTTTGGTCTCACAAACTCGCCAGCAACTTTTTAGGCAATGATGAATAATATTTTAAGGGACCTCATAAATACAGAAGAAGTGGTGGCATTCATAGACAATGTCTTAGTAGGAACTGAGGAAGAAAAGAAGCATGATGAAATAGTAGAAGAAGTACTGAAGAGAATAGAAGAGAATAACCTATATGTCAAACTGGAGAAGTACATATGGAAGGTAAAAGAAATTAACTTCCTGGGGATTGGTTATGGGATTAGGGGGAATTAAGATACAAGAAGAAAAGGTGGCAGGAGTCCTGGAATAGCCAAAGCCAAAACAGTCAAAGAAGTGCAAAAGTTCTTAGGGCTAACAAACTATTATAGACAATTTGTCAAAAACTTCACTAAAATAGCCAAACCAATACACAAGCTGGTTAGAAAGGATGAAAGATGGAGTTGAAGAAAGAAACAGGAGAAAGCATTTGGATAGTTGAAACAGGTGTTCACAACATGACCAGTGTTGGTGGTATTCAACTTAGATAAAGAAATGAGAGTAGAGGCAGATATATCAGAGTATGCAACTAGAGAAGTGTTGTTTATAAAGTATGAAGATAAGAAATGGAGACCAGTAGCCTTTATCTTGGAATCACTAAATAAGGTGAAAAGAAACTACAAAATTCATGATAGAGAGATGATGGTGATAATCAGATGCTTAGACAAATAGAGACATTTGCTAGAAAAAGCACAAAGTAAATTTGAGATTTGGAGTGATCACAAGAATCTAGAATACTTCATGAGCAGTCAAAATGTCAGTAGCCAAAGTTCGATGACTGGAATTAAGCCAACTGTCCCTTTGTTCAGTGTTTGACAAAGAGAACTTGTCACAAACTTCATTTGGTTATATCTCCACCAATTCTTCAACGATTCTCATGGTCTCAATGGCTACACAAAGCCCTCAAAAAGACCTTTTGATTGATGCCAGTCATGTCTCAAGGCGATCAATAATGGTCGAGATATTAAGCAGATCAACTGGTAACTACCATGTTACTGTTTATTAAATCACTAATATCTTGGAAACCGCCGTGATCGATGCTTTGGTTCTAGGCTCAGCAGAAGCCTTCTTCATAATGCTCAGAATGAGCCTAGAACGAAGAACAAAAGAGGGTAAAGAGAGTAGCAATTGAGGAAGAAGAGAAAATCGTCCATTGGGCGATAGATGATAAAGAGAATTGGGAAAAGGAAGAAGAAATGGAGAAGGACCACAGAAAAATCGAGGAGATGGTCCCAAGGAAGTTCTTAAAGTGGAGAAAAGTGTTTGGGAAGGTGGAGTCGGAGAGGATACCGACTAGAAAGATTTGGGATCATGCTATAGATCTCAAAGAAACGTTCAAGCCACGAAAAGGGAAGATCTATCCCTTGTCCAGAAATGAAAGGAAGGAAGTACAGAAATTTGTGGAAGATCAGCTAAGGAAGGGCTATATCAGACCTTCAAAGTTATCTCAGACATCGCCAGTATTTTTTGTTGGCAAAAAGGACAGCAGTAAGAGGATGGTTATGGACTACCGCAGTCTAAATAGTCAAACCATGAAGAATAACTACCTGTTACCGTTAATCACAGAGTTAATCAACAATATGGGGAGTAAAAGAGTATTTACAAAAATGGATCTGCGATAGGGGTTCAATAACGTAAGGATAAAGGAAGGGGATGAGTGGAAGGGAGCATTTACAACACATATAGGCTTCTTTGAGCCTACAGTAATGTTCTTCGGTATGACAAATTCACCAGCTACGTTTCAGGTGATGATGAACGAAATCCTGAGAGATTTAATCAATGAAGGAAAAGTTGCTGCGTTTGTAGATAATGTGTTAGTGAGAATGGAAACAGAAGAAGGACACGATGAAATCGTGGAAGAAATATTGAGGAGGTTAGAGGAGAATGACTTGTATGTCAAGCCAGAGAAATGTGTGTGGAAAGCCAAGAAGATAGGGTTTCTAGGGGTCGTTATTGGACCCAATGGGATAGAAATGAAGAAGGAGAAGGTAGACGGAGTACTCAGTTGGCCACAACCAAAGACCGTGAAAGATGTTAGAAAGTTCTTAGGCCTCGCAAATTACTACAGGAGGTTTATTGAAGATTTTGCTCAAATGGTGATGGGGATCAAAAGGTTTGATCACGAAACAAAGGTGAAAGCAAGGTCAGAGAGGCAAAATCTCCAAACTGCTTCACAATTGTGCACTAAACAAGTAGGC
>Ga0153991_1000138_pt1 | contig 17782 bp, 10 predicted proteins | sample TSNC075MetaG_FD_104681 | JGI IMG/M metagenome (GOLD analysis project Ga0153991, IMG submission 104681) | Attine ant fungus gardens microbial communities from North Carolina, USA - TSNC075 MetaG | ecosystem: Host-associated > Fungi > Mycelium > Unclassified | place: USA: North Carolina, Jones...
AGCAAGGCAGCAATGACAGCTAGAAAAAGTCCCAGGAGTCGCTTTGAGGATGATATGATGGAACATACTTTGGATGTTGCGCCGACACCAGGTCAGCGATGTAGTCTTCTGGTGTCAGTCCATATTGATCAGCCATTTGGATGGGGGTATGCGAGTGGGGATTATTTTTTGTAACTCAGGTTTCAGTGAAAATGGCGATCTCTACTCATCTAATATATCAGAAGGCACTGCATTTCTATTCAAAGTCTGAGACATTGATCAGCAATGGTATACACATATGCATACACATACACTTGTACGCACTAGCCCTATACTCAGTGTACCAATAAACGCGCCAAAGTGTTGGGAGTACCCCAAGTACATCTGGCATTGGTAGCCAACCACATGAGTTGGGGCTGTCATCATAAGGGTAGAGTTGGAGGGTTGTGCAGTATGTGCATGAGGGCATTGCTGCCTGTCTTGCTTCCTCACCTTATCTTGACATTGGCCACCATGTTTGCCACACAGTCTCCTGGGTCCTTGGTGCTGCTGTGCTTGGTGCTGCTGCTGGAATTGAGGATCCTTGCACTGTATATTGGACAGTTTCTTTGCTTTGAGTCCTTGAGGATTCCTCTGCTTTCCTTTGGAGGAATGCTGTTGCCAGTCCATTATTGCATCATTGCAGATTGTTACAAAAGTAAGAGATGTCATGTCAATTGTCTTTTGGTTGTAGCTACAAGCAATTTCCTTCATTTGTGGGGGTAACTTTGCAAGAAGGGTCATTGCTTAGACTACTTCTGTATATACTAACTTGTTGTCTTCCAATTGTGTAAACAGAGCCAGTAGTTTATCAATTGTAGGCATGGGATTGCAGTCTCCTGGAACCTGAAGTTTGTCAACAGTAACAAGATCAGTGTAGATAGTAGAAATGCTGGTAGTCCCATACTGTGTCTTCAGCCAATCTAACAAGTTCTTTGTAGTATCCATCCTTGCTTTTACAGTGAGGTTCTTGATATCAGGGGAGATATCCAGCATGAGATTGCTATATGCCTGGGAGTTTTGGTTATCCCAATTTTCTCTTGCTCTACAAGATTCCTCTGTCTCAATATTGTTAGCAGTTATTGGGGAAGGTTTGACACCAAGCACCATTTGGCAGCCCATGGCATTCACAACATGGCATGCAGTAGCATCCTATTCAGTAAAGTTTTGGCCATAAAAAGTGCACAGTAGACTGAGTGTTTTGGAGGATATATCCTAAATAGTGGGAATAGAAGATTAGCATCCTATCATGTTAATCAGGTGAGCACAGGGTATTGACAGCAGTAGTTGCACCTATGGTTACTTTTATACAATAAGTCTCAGTAGTCAACAAGTAGATTGACAACTGAGATGCAGTAGAAGGTATAGACATATATATATAAAACACATTACCACATGACTGGTATGGTACTGAGAGTGATTACATCAGTTGCAATCATCTCCACGATTGCAGCAGTTCACCTCAACAGTTACAATTGTTATATAGTACATATCCTGCTAAGGTCCATAACCTATAGAAAGGTGCCAACAAGCATAGCACTATAGAGTGTTGTAAATTGAAGTAGGTTTATTTTTCTTTAGACATCTCTAAGCTCTCTAGAGCAGAATTAGACTAATATAATGCCAAAGCAACCTATCAGAAGCCTATCAGTGACTTCTGATCTCATCAGAACTGGACTCAGTCAAGAAGTAGATGTGTTGTAGAACATCAACAATATTGATAACCTTCATATATACTGGCATGTGTTTCTAGATTGTATTTGGAGTATAAGGAAACTAGTTTGGAGGTTAGGAGAGGATTAAAGTATGAAAGTGGAGCAGAATCACATAGTTATATCTAGTAGGCAGAGAGAATAGGGAGGTGACATCTGTCATGTCTGAATGGTAATGTCATGGAGGAGAGAAGTAAAAAAGATATAGTGACTTAGCCTGAGATGACTTAATCACCCTCCAAGTCCAAGTTGACAAGGAGAACTCGATGGAGTTCCCATTAGATTTTCTACACTACTTATATAACTACTACATGGTCTGTGCACTACTTTCCCACACTCATCATGTGACTCATCATGTGACTTATCATGTGATATTCCACTGTGACTTTCTATCATGTGATTGTGACTATGTGACACTTGTGACATATAACTTTCCCACACTCCTTCCTGTGTAGTAAGTCCAAGGTAAAAAAAAAGAAAAGAAATATAATGACTTAGCCATTTTACCAAGTCATGACAAGAGACTAGAAGGAGTTTTCTTTCTTATTCATTTTTAATTAAGTCTCATCAGGTTGTATTTTTAATATAACACTTAGAGAGTCCAAGAGAGAGAGTAATAGAATCTTTATACCTGCTGCCATCTTAAGGGCTTGAGAGTTATCTCATGGTACTTTTCTGAGTTCTAAGTGAAGTGGTTGGAGTAAGACTCTAGCCAAGACAACTTAAACCTACTGTTGTCATAACTTGGCAAAACGGCTAAGTCATTTTCTATTTTTCTTTTGTTTTGTTTTGTTTTATTTAGTTAGATCATTACTAAGGTGGAGCATGGGAAAGCATCATGTCACAGTCACAAAGTCACAAAGCATGATATTGGTCACATATTAGTCACACATTTTGGTCATGTCACATAAGGTCACATGTTACAGTCACAACATAATGATGAGGAAGACACATAACAGGAATAACATAAGGACCACAGGAGAATGTTGCACAGCCACTATAGTAAAATGTATAAGTAGTATACAAAATCAAATGGGAACTCTATCGAGTTCTCCTTGTCAACTCTGACTTGGAGTAGACTTAAGTCATTGTAGCTAGAGTCTTACAATAACCTTCTTATGGAGTAGTAGGCTTGAAAAGCCTAGCTAATCATCAACTTAGACTATATCACAGTCATAAGGTTTGGTGTGGGAATATAGATGAGGGCTTAATTGAGTGTAGTAAGGCCTAGGAGTGACTATTCTGCTAGTGAGCTTGGTATAGTGTGTAAAAATAGATACCTTAGAAACACCATGCAAGGAAAATCTAGATTGAGCTTATTGTCCCTTCAAACAAATTTATCTTAATTATTACACTAATTTTCTATATTCTCTTTTTAATACCCTCATTCTTGATTTATTCCCACAAACTCTTTAACATGCAATTGGGACCTAGTACTGCATCTTGAGCTTATACTAGGCTAATTGTCATGACTTAGCAAAAATGGCTAAGCTATTATTTATTTTTCTTTTATTTTTCTTATCAATGGATGTGTGAGAGAAAAATGACTCATAAGGAAGCACAGGACATTAGGACTGGGTTAGGGTTAGCATTCATGTATAAATAGTATACTAAATCCAATAGGAACTCTATTGAGTTCTTCTTGTTAACTTAGATAAAGAGTAAAGTTAAGTATTCATTGCCAAGTTCTATACTAAAACTCAATATCCCTTCTAGAACACTGTCCACCTTGGACCTTGCTCATCCTTACTCTTATCTAAATCAACTCTTGGCTGATGGTCATCACAATCACTAGCCACCTTCATACATAGCTGGGCCCTTGGCTTAAGGGAACTTGTTAGTTAGAGACTATCAGTAGAAACACAGTACCAAGCTTAGGTATTGCATCCAAGACCTGATCTCATAATTGAGTCATGTTGAGTAAAGTAGCCTTCTTAGTATAAATCTTGTGCTGGGGTCCATTGTGACTTATACATGCAGAGGATTAACAGTTATTTTTTAAGAAGCCATCTAGAGTAAAGATCCCATCTATTGGGTAATAGCCAAATGTAGTGTAAGTAGTAAGATTAACCATTATATCTATACCCTTGAGATATTACCATAATGTCTCAGACTCAATATAATTCCCTTATGAGCAACCTACTCAATGAAAAGTAAGCCCTCACTCAATTAAGGGCAAAATTAGAAGGAAGGAAGGGGAAGATTTGCTAATGCTGCAAGAAGTTTGGATACCTAGCCCAAAACTGCAGAAATAAAAAAGAGGAGAAGAGAGGAAAACCAATTCCTTAGAATAAATTCAAAGTGTTGGCAAGCAAAGTAACAAGGTGTGGGATTAAGATAAGGAGACAAGAGATAGAGCGAGTAGAAGGGAAAGTAAAGTGTTTCCAATGCTGGGAAGTAGGGCACAAGACATGGGAGTGCCCAAATATTAAAGTAAAAAGGGGGGTGCATGAAGAGGAAGCAGTGCATGTAACCACACTACAAAAGGTGTAGCAAGAAGAAAAGGGACCAGTGCACTCCTTATGGAGGAAAGTGCAGGAGCACAGTGGCACATAGGGCATGCCCCCAAGAGACACAGCACTAGAGAAGAGAGAGAGTAGAAAGCAAGGTAAGAGGTTGTAACATTTGTGGAGTATAGAGGGTGCAACTATAAAAGCACCAAATCAAAAGAAAATCAAGGACAAGGATTTGTCTCTGAAAAACAATTGAAGAATATATAGTGCAAAAGATACTTGGAAGCATAGAAATAAAGAGATAGGGAAGGAGGGAGCAAAGTTGAATATGTAAAATATGGGAGAAAGGATATAGTAGTAGAGGAGAGAATATCCAAAGAAGAAAAGAAAAATATCTTGTACCCAGAGTGCAAGACAGGAGAAAAAAAACCATGGTAGAATTAGAATATAGCAGTGTAGCCCAGAAAGGCAGAGGTGCAGCAAAGTGGTATGTGGGCAGAAGCTCCAAAAAGCACAGCAGAGAAAGGGGAAGGCCAAATGGATATCAGAAGACTATTCAAAATGTTGAGAGAAGTGTGGCTAAACATAGGAGTAGAGAAGATAGATTACTCATGAAAGAGTAATAGTCAAAGCACTCTTGGACAATTATCACAAATAGTCACTTACTAATTTGTGATTATAAGTGCTAGAGCTCAAAAGGGCTTAGAAGCAAAGTTTAGATAGTGACAAAAGATATTGTTAAGTCTGAGGTCTAATCCTTAGACCATAAGCCCTTATATACATGAAAGTGATAGTCTGTGCACTAGGACAGATCATGATATGCTACTACCTATTGTTCTATATATAGTAGTGCCTTTGTGCTTAAAAATGCAATACCTTAGCCATATGGAGGCTGTCCTTTGTTCTAAGAAAAGGACAGATAACTATCTATGGGTAATTAATTAAGTCTATGTACAAACATTAAGGTCTTCATATTTCCACTGATATTAACTGCCTCAGGATCATTCTAGACTTATTCTAAGCATTCTAAGGAGGGCTTCTATTGAGCCCAGAACCAAAGCATTGATTATGGTAGTTTCTGAGATATCAGCAATTTAATAAATAGTACTATGGTAGTTACCTATTAATCTGCCTGATATCTTGGCCAATATTGATTGCCTTGAGACATGACTGGTATTGATCAAAAGGTCTTTTTAAGGGCTTCCTGTAGCTGTTAAGACTGTGAGAATTGTTGAAGAATTGATGGAGATATGGCTGAATAAAGTTTGTGACAACAGTAGCACAATAGAAGTGTTTATGGACAGGAAAATAGCAGCTAGACATGGGTTCAAGTTGCAGAAGTTAGAAAGGCTAATACAAGTGAGAAATGTGGATGGAACAAACAACAATGCAAGGGCTATTATATATTAAGTAGAAGTAAATATATATTATAAAAGCCATGTGGAAAAAATGAGAATAGATGTGTGCAATTTAGGAAAAACAGGCATAATATTAGGGATGCCATGGTTACAAGCTCATAACTCAGAAATAAATTAGAAAACTAGGGAGGTCCAAATGATAAGATACCTACCACTGTGTGGAAGGAATAAAGAAAAAAAAGACAAAAGGGCAAGAAAAGGAAAAAGAATACTAGAGGAAGAGAAAATTGTTAGATGGACAGTAGACAACAAAGAAGACTAGGGAAAAGAAGAAGTAGAGATAGACTACAGAAAAATCAAGAAGATGGTCCATAAAAGATTTTTGAAGTGGAGAAAAGTATTTAGGAAGGTAGAATTGGAAAAAAATAGCAACAAGGAAGATCTGGGATCACACTATTAATCCCAAGGAGACATTCTAACCACAAAAAGAAAGAATATATCCTCTTTCCAAGGACAAGAGGGAGGAGGTTCAAAACTTCATAAATGACTAGTTAAAAAAGGAATACATCAAACTATCTAAATCCTCTTAAATATCACCAGTGTTCTTTGTGGGCAAGAAAAATGGAAAGAAGAGAATGGTTATGGACTACCACAGCCTAAATAGACAAACTATAAAGAATAGCTATCCACTACTGTTGATAATGGACTTAATCAATAACATGAAGAGTAAGAAAGTATTTACAAAGATGGATCTGTGATGGAGATTTAATAATATAAGGATTAAAGAGGAAAACAAGTGGAAGAGAGTATTCACAATGCACATAAGCTTGTTTGAGCCAATAGTCATGTTCTTTGGAATGATAATAAAGAGGCTATTTGTATGCTAGGGGTTTTCCTATTCTTTTTGTGTTTTTATGTGGAGTTCTCTGACTACAATTTAGGTAGTATTGAATATAGGTTATAAGTCTAAGTTTTAAATATAATGTGTGTTCTTGAAAGGAAAGCACTCTAGCTAACACTATATATCAGCACAATGTCCCTTATGCAAATTCATGGGAAAATGAATTCAAATTTAAAATAAGGTTGAATAAAAACTTTGCCAGTGTATTGTTGTAGTGGTGATCTCATTAAAACCCAAATTTCTATACTAGACTACTGTCCTGGTCCTATTCCTGAGTCTTGTCTGCCTAGTGTCGCCCTAATGCTGTGAGGCTCAAAATATATTTAGGCCTAAAATTAAACAAATTTTGTGACTTCATATCTCAAAAATAAGAACTAAGATAACATGACCTGCTAGGAAGCGGAAAAGGCACAAAGGACTACCACTGATAAAGTTGGCTACTTAGCTACATAGTAGTATATCTAGGGACATAAGATTACTACTACTAATAGGCTAATCACTTGAGAACTAGCAGAGTTGAGCCTGTAGTCCCATGGTATTATTGCTGAGAATAGCAGCTTAGTTAGAAAAAAAAGCCTCATGTGGAAAAGTCTAGAAAGACATCTATTACTAAGAAATAGGACTAGTAGCCTGGTAGGAAATAAAAATAGAATGTGGCATCACCCAATCAGTGATGGCTAAGAATAGGACAGCATCAAAACTAATCCACCCAATTAGAATAAAGGAAAAACAAAGAGTCTTAAGGAGCTATAGAAATGGTATCCAAGACTTTCTAGGCCAGAAAGGAAAAAGACAGGTCTTAAGTTGCTGATATAACCCAAAAACAGAAAGGGATTACCACAGGGTCAGCAGTAGGTAACCCAGTAACTTAGCAAAAGCAGAACAGACCTGGCAAAAACCCTAGGAAATAATTGAAGAAAGACAAAGAGGTGTGGGATTCCCTATCATTACCAGAACAATTGTTGTATTAGTAGATTATGACTGGGTTGATTATTTTCTCTATTTTTTTGTATATTTTTTTGTATTTTTCTAAACATATAAAAACCCCTACTGTCATGACTTGGTGAAAACAGCTAAGTCAATATTTATTTTCCTTTTTATTTTCATTTTATTTATTTTCTTATTAATGAATGAGTGAGATAAAAGTGACTCATAAGGAAGCACAGGACTTTATAGTAGGATTAGGGTTGTGGCTCATGTATAAATAGTGTACTAAATCTAATGGGAACTCTATCAAGTTCTCCTTGTCAACTTGGATAAGGAGTAAGGTTAAGGTTAACCCAACTAAGCCTTACATCTACTTAGTAAGAAGAGCACAAGGAATCTCAGTTGTCTCTTTCCTCTATTTGGGTTTTCAAAGTGGAAATCTATTTTTAGAGTGATCAGATCAGTGATTAAGATGTTTTGACTCAGTCTTAAGTCAAAACAAAGAGACTATAGAATGAGTGACTTAGCCACAGAGATAACATCACAGGAGCTCTCAGATAGAGTTTGGCATTACTAGGGAGTTGAGTTATACAAGGAGAACTCAAAGTCTCATATCTGATCACATAGTCAAGAGTACTACTGTAAGGATAGTTTGATCACATAGCCAGAGAGTGCTACTGTGAAAACAACTTTGAAACAGGGTATTAGGGCAACACTAGGTAGGCAAGACTAGGACAGTAGTCTAGAATCGAGAATAGTATTTCAAACATTGCTGCTACCATGGTACATCAGTAGAACTTCTTTAACCTTTAACTTTGAATTCATTTCCCCATGAATTTGCACAAGGGACACTATGCTAAAACACAGTGTCAGCTAGGGTACTTTTTAGAGACCACACAGCTATTTATTTTAAAAAAACTTATATTCACCACTACCTAGACCATAGTTGGGGAACTCTAAATATAGAAAACAGGAAAACCCCTAGTGTAATCAGTCTCTTCAACACATCATTTGTATAAATTTGGCCAGTATGAATACTGAATCACTAACCTTGATGTTTAGTACAGGGAGACAATGAGTGTCCAATGATTTTTTGTAGTATGCCTGCAATTTTGATATTGATTTCTTGAGTTTGGCATGGACCTTCCTCAAGTTAGACATATATAGCTCTGCCACTAATGACAACAACTCTCAATCTGACTAGATTTCCAGTTTTGGGTAATAAGCCTTATTCATAAAGAAGAGAGACATGCCCATTGTAACTGAGGGTGTGTTATTGAAGGTAAATTCTGCTAGTAGTAGCAATTGTAACCAATCTGACTGCTGATAGGTGCAGAAGATTCTTAGGTATTGCTCAAGCATTTTGTTTGTATACTCTGTCTGACTATTAGCTTCTGGGTGGTATCCTGATGTAAAGTGGAGTCTGATGTTAAGTGTGTCAGCCAACAATCTAAAGAACCTCAAGACAAATTTGCTATCTTTGTCTGAGGTGATATGGTTTGGTACTCTATATTTGGAGAAGATATCCCAGATGAACAATTCTACTAAGCCTACTGTATCAATTGTTCTCTTAGTAGGTATGAAAGTTGCTTGTTTTGTAAGCCTGTTAATGACTACTAGGATATTGGTAAAACCCTTGGACTCTGGAAGTTGGTTGATGAAGTCCATCAATATGGACTTTTATAGTTGTGGGAAAACAGGGAGCTGTTTGAGCAGTCCATATGGTTTGTGTCTCCTTGCTTTGTTCCTGTTGCAGGTATTACAAGATTGAATATAATCTACTACAAAATCTCAAAGATTTGGCCAGCTGTAATCTCGGAGGACTAACTGGTAAGTTTTGGTTTAATTTAGGTGACTAGTAAGCTTATGGTTGTGTTTTGACCTCAACACTTGCAACTGGAGGTCTCCAATTTCAGGTGCATAAATCAACCCTTTGTGTTGAAGAAAACCATTATGGTTGATCAACAAGTGTAGGTTACTGGCATCCTATTCTAGGTCCCAAAGTCTCAGGTAAGTCAGGTCCTTCTCTAATATGGCCTTGATCTTGGTTAACAATGTTTTCAAGTCTAAAGTACAGGTGGCATGGAGTTTTAGGTGTAAGGAGTTGTTTCTCTGTAAGTTTGGCTCAATTTGGCTACTTGAGAACAGTGGTCATGTATCAGCAGGTCCAAGAGGTTTGTTACAAACTTCATTTGACTATATCTCCATCAATTCTTCAACAATTCTCATAGTCTTAATGGTTATAGAAAGCCCTTGAAAAGACATTTTGATTGATACCAGTCATGTCTCGAGGCAACCAATATTGGCCAAGATATCAACTGGTAACTACTATGTTACTGTTTATTAAATTGCTAATATCTCAGAAACCACCATGATCGATGCTTTGGTTTTAAGCTCAGTAGAAGCCTTCTTTATAATGCTCAGAATGAGCCTAGAACAATTTCAAGGCAATTAATATTAGTGGAGATATGAAGGCCTCAATGTTCTCACATGGACTTTATTAATTACCCATAGATAGTCATCTGTCCTTTTCTTAGAACAAAGGACAGCCTCCATAAGGTTAATTTATCACTATATTAAGCACAAAGGTACTACCATATATAGAACAATAGGTAGTAGCATGTGATGCTCTGTCCTAGTGCACAGACCATCACAATTCTGTATATAAGGACTTCCTATTTGAATATTAGACCTCAGACTTAACAACATCTCTTGCTACTTGTCTAAATTTGCTTTTTTAAGCCTTTTAAATATCCAAATCACAAATCACAAATCAGTAAGTGGCTATTTGTGATAAGGTTCTTTATTGTTATGTAAATCCCAACATCAGGTCAATAAATCTGGTTTGGTACCCAATCTCCTAGAGTAGAATTTAATGGGGAGGTTGAACTAGGAAAGAGATTCTGACCATCTGGCCTGACATCATGACAGAGTTTTTGACTCGTAGAAATAAGTAAGATTTTTATGGTTGGTATAAATCACAACTAGTGATTCTGTCTCTTCAAGGTAGTATCTCTATTTCTTAAAGGCTTCAAAAATTGCTAACAGCTCTTTGTCATAGATGTCATAGTTTGGCTCTGTGGCATTGAATGCTTTAGAGTAGAAGGCAATGGGATAGACTTTCTGTCTAGTATGTATAAAGATAATGGCTGTGAGCACATGATTGGAGGCATTAGTTTTGATGATCAGTGGTTAGTTTGGGTCCTAATATTTTAGGATAGGCACTGATATAAAGGCATTTTTTAGGAACTCAAACACAAATTGGCAATGCTCAGGCCATAGCCATGGTTTGTTCTTCTTTGTGAGGTGGGTAAGTAGGGCAACTATCTCTGAGTAACCATTAATAAACTGTTTGTAGAAGTTTGCAAACCCAAGGAAAGCCTAAATATCTTTAACTTGTCAAGGTGAAGGTCAATCTTGAATGGTTTTTAATTTCTCAGTGTCCATTTGGAGACCTTCTGGACTGAGTATGAAATCTAGAAACTCTACCTTGTACTAGTAGAAGGCGCATTTTGTTAGAGATGCATATAGTTTATTATTTCGAAGCCTACTCAGAACTTCCCTAACATATTCTTTGTGGTTGTCTAGATTGTCAGAGTAGATTAAGATATCATTGAGGTAAACTACCACATATATATCCAGCAGGTCAGAGAATATATCATTCATTAACCTTTGAAATGCAAAAGGTGTATTTGAGAGACCAAATGGTATTACCAGCCATTTGTAGGAACCGTAACAAGTTCTGAACAAAGTCTTCCATTTGTCACCCTGGGCTATACAAACCAAGCAGTAAGCACTTCTTAGGTCAATTTTTGAGTAAATATGGGCTTTCTTGGGGATGTCTAGCAAGTCAGATATTAGGGAGATCAGGTATCTATCTTTGTGTATAATGTGGCTCAGGCCTTGATAGTCAACACACAGTCATAATAAACTATCTTTCTTTTTTACAAATAGTATGAGAGCCCTATAAGGGGAGTTTAAAGGTCAGATAATCTCTGTCCTAGTATTTTCCTTAATGAAGTTCTGGAGGATTTCTAACTCAAGTTTTGACAAGGGATAAATTGGTCCTAGTAGGGGTAATGCTCCTTCCTCAAGCTGGATTGATAGGTCATAGGGACAGTACTCAAGTAGAGATTTTGACCTCTCCTTACAGAATACATCTGTAAACTAGTGGTATTCAACCAGAATGCTATCCAGTGCTGATAAAGCATCTATCCAGAAGGAGGTCTGGGCATCTAGGATAGATGAGTCTGGCCTGAGTTAGAATGACCTTGATCCTTGGGTTTTGCAGGCCCACAAGAAGGCTGTTATATTAATAAAGGATACATAAGGTTTTTTTGGGGTGGACAGGGATTCAGAATCATCCATCAGAGTAGTTTCTGAGAGTGTGGACATTGATTTTTTTGGTTTTAGGACTGGTTTTACTGATGGAGGTAAGTACAGCTCTAATGCTGGACCTGGAGTAGCTAGGGGATTAGTAGTGAATGAATTCTTGGAGTTATTTGCCAAGCTGGGGGTTCCTGTGGGGAAAAGACCAATGTCCTAGTCACCCAGTTAATTAATGAATTGCAGTCAACCAACCAGCAGTATCCAAGTACTACAGAGTATATTATGAACATTAAGTGGGACTACAACTATTATCAGCCATGGTCTGATAATAAGTGATTAGTAGATGAGATGTTAGCAATGCTAGATGAGAACATTACTATGCAGTAAATGCATTGAATGTCTGAGGACTCTAAGAGACAATGGACTCACAGAACAGACAGAACTCTTTAGAGAAATCTTAGACTATTTCCTTCTTTTATCTTTGGACTTTTGCTAAATGGGACAACATCAGACTAACCCATTACTAGACACTGACTCAACTTGTCACCTTCATCACTTCTGTCACTGGACTGTCACTTAACTAGTCACCCATAGTTACAACTAGTATTACCACATTGTAACATAGTCACAATACCTAGTTAGGATAAATATAGACCAAAAAAAGAAAGGAATAGCAAGTTCTCTCTTTCTGTATTCCCTCTGTAAAATCTTACTCTGAGGAATTGGTACTCTCATTTGTCTTAGAACAACCTCAAGAGTGCTACTCAAAGTCTCGTTGACATCTCTCCTCCAATATAACTTTACTGAAAACCTTAACTGGATCCTCTGACAAGGAATGTGAAGATATCAAGTGTTAGATATAGGCTTTAAGTTGAAATGCATATTCAACTAGAGTCTAGAGTCTTAACAGAGTAAGTTCCTTTCAATTTTGTTACAAAGAACTTAGGAATGTAAAAGTAGCCACAAGAAAACTTAATTGAAAACAATACTATGCGAGTTACATAGGTATTTACAGTACTGTCTATCAACTCAATTGGGATGGGGGCAATTTTTTGACAGGTGAGTCCATTTTTTGTAACAAAATTTGAATTCACAAAATACTCCAAGAAACCTAAGTCTAATAGTCCTTTGAATAGTCCCAGGATCACTAACAAGCGAAGGACTATGTCTAGCAAGTGGGAGTCTGGAAACAAAGTAGTACTCAGGAGAAGGACTAGGTCCTTGGTGAATTTTATGTGGTTGACTCTTAGGGAAAAAGGACCACTGATTTTTTTTTTGGGATTTCAAAATTGTTAGGGGTTGATTCTAGTTGGGTGGCTCAAGCTTTTACTATAAGAAAGCTAAACTTCAAGCCAGAATAAAGCCAACTGTGCTTTGTTCAGCAATTGACAAAGAGAACTCGATAGAGTTCCCGTTAGATTTTCTATACTACTTATACAACTACTACATGGTCTGTGCACTATCTTCCCATGCCTATCATGTGACCAATCATATGACATCATGTGATGTGATGCTGTGACTTCCTGTCATATGGTGTGACACTTTCCCACACTCCCTTCTGTAGTAAGTCCAAGATAAAAGAAAAAGAAAAGAAATATAAATAATAACTTAGCTGTTTTACCAAGTCATGACATTTACAATATTTGATGTTTATTGAAACTGTCAAGAACAAGTTAAGGCTAGATGTCCCATTTGGCCATAGCATATACACAAGCTAAGGCTCATTTGATGCTATTATTCAATGGGAGTTAGGCAACCATCTGGTCCCAAAATGTCTCTGCCTGGGAGAGTTGGGGAACTAGAGCTTGAAAAAAAGAACTGGGGTTTCAGTCTCTTTCTAGAAGACCTTTTGAATGCTACTAGGGGCTCAGAAGGCAATGACATTTTGGATAGGTTAGGGCATTGATGGGGATCAAAAGGTTTGATCACAAAACAAAGGTGAAAATAAGGTTAAAGAGGTGAAATCTCCAAACTGCTTCACAATTGTGCACTAAACAAGTAGGCACTGGGAGAATAAATCAAATAATAGAGGGCTTACTGAAGATAAATGTCCAAGAAATAACCAAAACATATTAAATAGAAACCTAAGAAGAAAAGAAATGTTTTAGTATCTACTCGAGTGAACCCTCACTGTAATAGGATCCCTAAGGTATACATTCATCTCATACCATGACACTACTGCCCTTACCTAGTCTAGTAGCCTGGCTCGCCATTGATACAGCAGTACTATCTAGAACTCCCATGCCATTATGCAGGCTCTACTTCAGCTAATTATGCAACTGGAAGCCTATTCCAAAAACACATAGTGAGTGGTTAGCTCCTAGCATAAGCAAATGCCTGAGTCTATTAAGGCTTGAGTCTCCCTTTGAGGAAAGTTTTATAGAATTTTCATAAAGCAAACACAAAAGAAAACCTCAAATCACTCAAATAGCCTTTCAGTTCTAGAGCAACAGAGGGAGAGATGATGGGGGAAAGAGTATTTTTTGTTCCTTCTGTGCCCTAGAGTATTTTATTAGGATTACAAAGCAATGATACAACAAAAGAAAAGAAACAAAGAAAACTTCCAAATTCCCAAAGATAGTAAGAGGGAAATAATGAGATGGTACCTCTCCTGATCACTTGGCTACCACTCCCTACTCCTCTAATCCTACTCCTAGAGTTCTTCTCTAAACAATAGATAGCTCTCAAGCCTTTTGATGGGCTGTAGAGAGAGGCAGTGATCTCAAGTCATCTTGCTCTTGAGCATGTTGTCTTTATTAAACATCTCTTCTTCTATCTCTCTATCTGACCTCTCTGCCTGACCTCTCTAGTCCTTCTACTACTCCTCCATACCTCATCACATCTTTAAGCCTCAGTCTTCTTCTGTTAGGTTTGCAATACAGCCCTTGAGAGAACTTATCTTGCTAGTTCTTGCTATAATTAGCCATCAGTGATGATGGTCCTACTCTGATGGTAACCTAAATGTTATAAATAAGTCACTACCACCAAGATATGACATCATTCTTATAGAAAACATCTTCTAAGGTCTTTTCCACTCTCAAAAGCACTCTAAAGAGGAGTTCTGTTATAGATCTGTTATGAAATTCTCTGAACAATGCTTATGAGGTCTCTATAGTGGTGGTCACAGCCACTACTCTGCTACTCAAGTGGTATGCCTGAGTCTATGACTGGGCATCTAAAAAACATCTCTGGGAAGCCAAACTCATCTCTTGAGCTGGTTATTCTTGTCATTATGGTGAAAAATATCACTTTTATTGCCTAAATGGCTGTCCAGCGTGACAGTGTAATGATTTAAAGATATAGTTTTGAGTGATGTAAATAACTCTGAACTTATTCTTATTATCTTGCTGACATTTCCAGTAATCATTATCTATTTGTAAGACTGTCCTCTTCAAACCTTTGAAGGATGACAAGTCCTTCTGGTTAAAGTACAACTTATCCTGGACTCAGTTGTAAAGAGCATTCTTAACTACTTTCCAAAGAGATCAGTTATCCCAATAGATTCAATTCTGGTATTTTGTGAATTGAATGAAATAGTTGATGGCTTTTCCCTTATTGGGAAAGGGAATTGCCACAATAGCATTCTCATTATCATCCTCTAGGGAGTATGAACTGAAAATGTTGAAGAGTTTCTGGACAAATAACAACTAGTCTTCAAAGAAATCAAGATTCTGATAGAGGTCAGGTTTATTTATAAAAGGTTCAAAGTAGTCTAGGGCTACTCCTTGAAGGTAGAAGATAGCAAAAAATATTTTTTTCCTGTCCTTACTGACCTCTCCTTTGTAGGCTTGAAAATATATTTGACATTGGAAAATGAATGCTCATAACTTGTTGAAAGTGCCTCCTGAGAAGGGATTTGGTTCCTTTATGCTACAATTATCTTTTTTTGCAGGCAGTTAATTTGTTTGGTTAAAGCCAATAGCAAGGATTACAGATTGAGATTTGGGACAGTTTGGGAAGGCTATTGACTGGGTTCAGGTAAGAGAAATGGTTGATCATTCTCCTCCAGTAGTGCTGGTATTATAACCTTCTCCTTCAAAGGTTCTTCTAGGACCTCTTCAACAGTTCCTAAGAGAATAATTGTTGAATATGGGCTTGTGATGCCATGAACAGTTTTTCAATAGGTATTGCTGCTGATTCTCTAGGAGGGTTGGTATGGAGCATGTCTTGTCAGATGTAGCATTCTAGGTGGAAGTCATAAGGGAAAAGATTAGATATGATTCAAGAGGATATGGTTGGATAGCATAGGAGTAGCGAGTTTTGATATACTGTCATGTCCTCTTTCTAGAGGGTTTAGGCTCAACTGCAACTATGGGTTGAGTCCTCTCCTATACTTGCCCATAAGACTAGTTGACAAACAAAGGTGTATTCTATCACAAAAGATCATTTACTTATTGTGATTAGTGGTTTGATACTTTGAGAAGTTCAAAAATGCAAAGTTAAGAAGGTAACAAAAGCAGTTGTTAAGTCTTAGGTCTAATTCTCAAACAAGGAGTCCTTATATACAAAAAAGTGATAGTCTGTGCACTAGAACAAGCCATCACATACTACTACCTATTGTTCTACATATAGTAGTGTCTTTGTACTCTAAAAAGTGATAACTTAACCATATGGAGGCTGTCCTTTGTTCTAATTAAAGGCAGATGACTATTTATGGGTAATTAATTAATATTTATATGCAAACATTGAGGACTTCATGTCTCCACTAATATTGATTGCCTCAAGATTGTTCTAAGCTTATTCTGAGCATTATAAAGAGGGATTCTGCTAGGCCTAGAACTGAAACATCAATTATGGCAGTTTCTGAGATATCAGCAATTTAATAAACAGTACCATGGTGGTTACCTATTGATCTGCCTGATATCTTGGCCAATATTGATTGCCTTGAGACATGACTGGTATCAATCAAACAGTCTTTTTGAGAGCTTTCCATAGTCATTAAGACTGTGAGAATCATCAAAGATTTGATGGAGATATGGCCAAATGAAGTTTATGACATATTCTTGAATAATAGGAAGGAATTGAAGTACAGACATAGTGGATATCAAAACTAGAGACCTACTTAGTATTCTACCTGTTTATAACCCAGAGCCTGATGAGTCAGAATAATTCTTAATAAGCTAATGGAAGGAAATATTAACTAAGAGGCTAGAGTAATATAAGTGACCATTATGATAGTGTCACATGGTCATTGGGGCATGATAATTTGACTCTGTTTAGAGTTGAAGCAGCTTAATCACTGATTCAATCACTCTTAAAATAGATTTCCACTTTTAAAACCCAAATAGAGAAAAGAGACAACTAAGCTTACTTGCCCTTTCTCTTCTAAGTGGGGGTTTTATATGTTTTAAGAAATACAAAAGAAAAATAAGAAAAATAGAGAAAAGTATTGACCCTAGTCATAGACTATCTAATAATACAATGATTGTTCTAGTTGTGATAGAGAATATTATGCCTTCTTGACTTTTGATTATTTCCAATTTCCTTCTACTGCCATTACAATGCAACTCCGTGGTGGCTCAACTCTCTTGATCTTGCTATAATTAGCCATCAGTGATGATGGCTCAGCTCTGATTATAACTCTTCTATGAATAACACCGCTGGCTGCCGAGATATGATGTCGCTCGGGTCGTATTAACCCGTCTAAGTTCGTCTCCATCCTTGAGAGCACTTCTAGAAGGGAAATCTGTTGGAAATCTGATACGAGGCGCCTGGGCAAGTGTCTATGAGGTGTATGTAGTAGTGGTTACAGCCACTACTCTGCTACTCAAGCTAGATGCTTGAGTCCACAACTGGACATCTAAAGGAACATCTCTAGGGGGCCGAGCTCTCTTCTTGAGTTAGTTATTCTGATTATTAGGGTGTAAATTGTCACTTATTTTGCCTAAACATTTGTATGGCATAACACCATCACCTTGGATACCATGATTTGACTTTAGCATTTCAGGTATAGTGCTGAGGGAGCTGCCAGTAGGTAAGGCCCAAACTATCATTGTGTGCAGAGTTGTAGTCAAACCAAATAGTCAGCTGAGTCTTCTCCACATTTTGCCTAGCTAATACTTCATTGACAGTCTGGTGTGCATG
>Ga0153991_1000139_pt1 | contig 17736 bp, 19 predicted proteins | sample TSNC075MetaG_FD_104681 | JGI IMG/M metagenome (GOLD analysis project Ga0153991, IMG submission 104681) | Attine ant fungus gardens microbial communities from North Carolina, USA - TSNC075 MetaG | ecosystem: Host-associated > Fungi > Mycelium > Unclassified | place: USA: North Carolina, Jones...
CTGATTTAACCAGCATTTACTATGGCAAAGTGGAATTCACTTTGGCAAGTAACCAATATTGCACAAAGATTCTTTAAATCTTTGTGCAATACTTTTAATTAAAAATGAAGGGAAAAACTGCTAATTCTTGATTTTTAATTTCGCATTCGCCATGCCGATGATAACGGCTGCCGCCGTAATGACGGGCATGATATACCCCGCCGTCCGCCACGCGCCGTCCGCCGCGACCAGCAGGTTATAGATGGCGTGGAAGGTGGATGTCATACACAGCAGGGCAAAGGCGCAAGGGGCGGCCAGCCGCCCGCGCCAATGGGTCAGCGCCAGCCCATAACCTAAAATGGCCGCGCAGACGGTGTGCGTAAGCCCTGCGGAGAAGCCACGTGTCAGCGCGAATAAAAAATCCGACGAGCCACCCCCCATGATGTAAAAGCAATTTTCAAGGATCGCAAAGCCCAGCCCAGCCGCAAGGGAAGCGGTGACAATGCTGTCCCGCCCGGGGCGGCGCGCCGCCACGAAAAAGAATACCGGCAGCGCCTTCATGATCTCCTCACAGATGGGCGTGATCTGGGCCATTGCCTGTCTCATCGTCAGGCTGGCGTAACCGTTATTGGAAACAGCAGCGGCGATAAAGCTGTTAATATGCGCCGAAAGCAGACAGGTTAGAAGCCCCAGCGTGAAGAAGACGAGAAATCGCCGGGTTTCCCCTTTCAGCAGACAGGCTGCGATAATGAGCGGTACGGCGAGGCCGATAAAAATGTTTTCCAGATAGATCATGCGTCTGCTTCCTTCCGCACGGTGAAATAGATAGTTGTTGTAGCCAACGTCAGGAGGAGGCTGCAAAATAAAAAGCTGTAATTCCATCCCAAAGTCGAGAACAGATCGTAAAACAACTGTACGACGAGCCATACAAGTACCATCCGATGATAAATTTGCATATTGGACTGCGCGCGATGCTCTGCAAGGAACAGCCACAGCGCGAAATAGGAAAGGATAACCGTGGGAACGGCATACAACAGGTAATTAACAATAATCTCAGGGTAGATTGTAATATAGGCAATGTTGAATGCAATACAGACGGCAGGGGCCGCCAGCGCCGGGAGCCTGTATTTCTTTGCGGCCTCTCGCTGCCCAGGCGTCCATTTATCCGCAAGCGCGAGCGCGGCGGTAATTAAAAACGATAAACCGCCCACCCAGGACAGATCGCCCGGCGAAAGCACAAAGGGGTAATCCTCCACAATCCATGTAAGCAGGTAATAGATGTCACACATCAAAATGCAGGCGTAAAATCCAGCCAACAGGTAAAAGAATAGCGCATCGTCTTCTCGTTTCCGGGCGCGCCGGAATGACAGGCTTCCCCATGCCGCCGCCAGCGCCGCACCCATGATATAGCTGATCCAATCAATGATTTCAAGCGTATTCATAAGCTAATCCTTCCCGGATTTTCTCATGTAGAGGAACATGACAAGCCCGCCCAACGCGAACCCGAGCACCCACATCAGCACATAGCCGCCCGCCGCGCCGCCCGCGAACATCGCCGCGCTGTATAACCCATCCGCGTCGGTTGGCGCGGTATCTGTAATCACAGGGATGATAAACGACAGGCCGACCGCCAGCGCGAGACAGGCAGCCGCGGCAGATACGGTATAGATCAGGCGCTTCTTTTTCCGCTTTTGTTCGCGGAGTGCGGCCGAGCGTCTCCGTGCCTCCGCCGCTATTTCCTTATTGCTCCTCATATATAAATCCCTCGCCTTCCAGTATCGCTTTCAGGGAAATCTTCGCGTTGTAAGTCAAATTGTCGATTTGCTTTATAGTCTTATTCATGATCCCGGCGGCCTCCGCGTAACTCATGTTTTCAAAATAGAGCAGACGCAAAACCTCGCCGTACTCCGGCTTCAATTTTTGTATAGCCCCGCGAAGCTGTTCTCCGCGTTCCCCGCGCAGATAATCCGCTTCGGGCGAGCCGTCACCTCCGCCGCTCAATATATTTGCAAGCTCCTCAATAGGAGCATGATCCCTGCGCCCACGTTTTTTCACATGCCGCAGGGCAAGATTCCTGGCGATGGCGAACAGATAGGTTTTCAAGGACGATCTGCCTTTAAAACCCCGCTCTTCGTCAAGGCGCGCAAAGACGTCGATCATCAATTCCTCGGCCTCGTAGATATCCTTTACAAAGCCGTTGATATAAAGCGTAAGGCTTTCCCTGTACAGGCCGATAAGCTCCTCAAAAGCGTTTTCGTCGCCGTCCAGAAACCGGCGGTAAAGCTCCTCGCCGATTTTGATTCCTTTTTCCGGATCCACGCTTCCCGCCCCCTTTTTTGAATGCGGCATTAAGCATTGAGAATGAGGATTGTCGTAATTTTGCATCCTGCCTTCTTAATTCTTAGCTTTTTTATAATTGCCGCTTTTAATCCTCGCGTCAGCCGGCCTCCCGGCGTCCCCGGGGATCATCCATGACCGTCCGAAGCGCATAGCGCCCTCGATGCGGTTATCCCCGCACAATTTTTGCACCCAGCGCTCGGACCTGTCCCATTTGACTGCCGCCTGCTGAACCGTTATATAATCCATATCTCAACACTCATTTCTAAAATAATCTCTGTATAAACATCATTATATGCGTTCTGCCGAATATTGTCAAGGACTAATGTGACCCGCACGAATCACCCCTAACGGAAAAATATTACGCGAAAGCGCGGTTAAACGATAAAAGCCTGCGCCCCAATCTGCATTTCACAAATTGGGGCGCAGGTACTTTATTATTTGGCAGATAGCAACCATTTTCCCGAATATCTTCCACTAAAATTTTCAGTCTACTACTTAGTTAAAGATAATATCGTTCTTAAATCATTCGGATTAATCTGGCCCTCTAATGACATTGTGATTCCGGAAGCATAGGTTAATACCGATCCGAAAAAAGAAGGAAGGATACGGCTGATATTACCTTGAGGACCCATACCAACCACAATACGCGGCTTCTCATCACTGGAATTTTCCATTTTCCACATACTAACCAGCAAATTCAAAATATCTCTTTTGGTCTTTGCCATTACCGCAAGCTTTGAAAGATCGGCACCATAGCTTTCGCATTCATCTAAAGCGGCAATCAGCTGTTTTTGCTCAGGTGTCTTCTCATAATCATAGAAGGATACAATTGTCTTCACATTCCGTTCCCTGGCAGCAGCAATCAGCGAATCAATGATTCTTTTGCCAAAGGATAATTCCAATTCGACCAAATCGATAGAACCACTCTCGATTGCCCACTGACATGCTCTCGCTCTTGCCTCCACAGAAAAAGGATAATTTCCACCGGACTTATTGTTGCGGATAGAGAAAATCACCGGTTTATTTTTGGCTGCTCTTTGTAAGTGCAGCATGGTTTCCAGCGTCTCCTTCTTCGAGGAGATATCCTTATAGTTGTCCGCTCTCCACTCAAACAGATCTACTTCTAACTCGGAAAGTATTTTTGTTTCCTGTATAATCGCTTCTCGCGTTTCCCCGATAACCGCATTACAGATTTTAGGTTCTTCCGTATTCAATTTTAGATTGCGTACAATAATGTCTTTCATGCTATCGCTCCTTAAGTCCGGTCTCGTATCGTATTAGGATACGACAATTGTCCACAGTCATACAAAACTATTTATGTCCAAGATTCTCCGATATTTGTCTGGCAGCCGCTACGGTATCCCTTATTTTATTCGTCATTTCTTTATTAATAAAACGAAAAGCCGGTCCCGAAAGAGAGATGGCCGCTACCATTTTACCCCTCTGATTTATGATCGGGGCTGAAATGGCAATGATTCCAGATTCATTGCTATCTGTACTCAAAGCATAGCCATCCGAAACAATGTCCGCAAGAGCGTTTTCCTCTATCTCTAAATTGGGCGCCAGCTGTTCTCTCTGTTTCGGTGTCAAATAAGCTAAAAATAACCGGCTGGTCGCACCCTTATCCAGTTTTCTCCTGTCTCCCACGTGTATAATCTGGCGAACGTCCTGCGTGGTTTCAAATAAATCAATGCATAAACGAAATCTCCCATCCAAAACAAATAACCGGACATTTTCATTGTATTTTCCAAATAGATCTCCCATTATCTGCGAGGAAGCTTTTTTAATTTCTTCATTCAGGCGGTCAACCCGTTCTACAAAGCTTTGAAAAGTCCCTCCCAAACGATACTTTTTCGATTCGGTATCCCGATTAATATATCCTCTTTTCTGAAGAGAATTTATAATCCGCAAAACCGTGCTTGAGGATAAATCTGTCTTTTTAGCAATTTCATATAAAAGTAATTCATCGGCATCTAAAAAACACTCTAAGATATCTATTGCTCTTTCCACCGAACGCGTATACATATCTTTCTCTTCCATAAATACCTCCAACGTAAAACATCTACTGCAAAAATAGTAGCATGATTTCACTATTTCCGTCAATCAAATTCTTATTTCTTAAAACAGCCGCAGGAAGTTAGAAACATGCTTCTAACTTCCTGCGGCCGGCTTATTTCTGATTTCAAAATGCTTCTTATCAAGGAAAGCAGTATTAGCTTAAAAATATCGTGCTGATTCCCGGAATATAAGTGATTAAGAATAACGCGCAGATAAATACAGCAATCATCGCAAATCCTTTACGCGCAATTGTCATCGGCGGAATCTTCGACAGGCTGCTGGTAACAAACAGGTTGACTCCAAAGGGAGGGGTTACACACCCAATTGCCAGACAAACCGTCATAATAATGCCAAAATGAACTAAATTCACCTCTAATGCTTTCATGGTTGGAAGCAAAATGGGTGCCATTACCACTATCGCCGGCGCTGTATCAATAAACATACCCAAAATTAAAAATACAATTAAAATCATCAGTAGTACCAATGCCGTACTATTAAAAGAAGCAGCAATAAACTCACTTAAACGTGCGGGTGCTTTTAACATAATCAAAACTCTTCCAAATGCTGTTGCCAATGGCAGAATCAGGCAAATCGGCGCAACCCCCCGAATGGATGTCGCAAATAATGCCGGCAGGTTGGGGATTTTAATCGAATGGTACACGAAAATCGATATAATCAGGGAATAAAACACCGAGACACAGGCCGCTTCGGTCGGTGTAAAGATCCCTAAATAAATACCGCCTAATACAATAACAGGCGAGAACAGAGCCCATATACCATCCAGTAAAACGCGCATCAAGCCCCTTTTACGCAGCCTCTGATAATTTTCTTCTAAAAGTTCCTTATTTTCACATTTACTGCGCTTACAATGAATCACACAATAAACCATTAACAAAGCACCTATTAAAATTCCCGGTAAAAACCCGGCAATAAACATATCCCCTAAAGACACCCCGGTTGTGGAAGAATACAGCACAAACGGTATGCTGGGAGGAATAATTACCCCTAACCCCCCTGCGGTTGCAATCAAGGCCGCAACGAATGGCTTTTCATACCCCAGCCCCACCAGCAAAGGAAAGGTCATTCCCCCAACAGCGGCCGCAGTAGCAGGTGCGGATCCGGAAATCGCACCGTAAAATAAGCACGTCATTACAGTAGCGCAAAGCAAGCCTCCGGTTTTATTCCCCACAAAATAAGCAAATATGTCATACAGTTTTTTTGCGATCTGACCTTCACTCATAATATTGCCGGCTAATATAAATAGCGGAATCGCAATTAATGTCGTATTTTCAGCACTTCCAAAGATACTCCTGACCAACGCGGACATAGTAGTCGCACCCGCTATTCCTAAAAGGCTCGGGAGCAGTGCTCCTGCCGCCATCGCAATTACCACCGGAACACCACATAACAAGCAGATAATGAATACAAGAAAAATCCATCCTACCAGACTAATATCCATTTTTATTCTCCTCTTCTTTTTGACTCACATTCAAATTCTTTTTCCCGGTCAGCATACGCACATTAAGAATAATCATCTGAATGCTTCGGAAGGTACTCAAAAACATTCCCAGCGGTAAAGCGATATAGATGATATAGATCGGGATTCTTAACGCCGGCGAAGATTGTGTACTGTTAAAAACAGAGGTGAAAATATCAATGGAATAATACGCACATGCCCCGAAAAAAATCAGATTTATACAATGAACCAATATTTCCGCAATTTGACGTCCCTTACGTGACAGAATATCAACCAGTGCCGTTACACGGAAATACGAGCCGGACCGTATCGTCAGACTGATGGAGAAAAACGTTATCCAGATATAACAGTAGCGGCTAAATTCCTCTGGCCAGGATAATGCTGCGTTCAACACATATCGCATAATTACCTGCAGCATCATGGCAACTGACAACATCAGCAATAAAGTACCACAAATCAAAACTTCCAAATTGTTATCCAGCCATTTTAGAATTTTCATAAACAGTTCTCCTTTAAGGTCCGCATTTTCCATTCACTCATTTCCTCCGGCAGTCTTCCGGCCGGACCATCCGCCAATCACGGCGTGATGTCCGGTCGGAAAATGCCGTCTGTTTCCTATTTCTTCGCTTCCTCAATCGCATCTACCAGACTGTTATAGAGCTCTTCACCCAATTCACTTTTTACCATTTCATAAACATCCTGGCTCTTCTCTTTTAACTCTGTAATCACTTCATCCTCCAGGACAATTTCCGTCATTCCCGCATCAATTAATTTCTGATGGTAATCTCCAATTACATCTGCCATATCCGCTGCCGCCTGCTTTCTTGCTTCGGTGGCACATTCCTCAATGACCTGCCGGTATCCTTCCGGCATTGCATTGAATCGTTCCTGGTTCATAATCATGTGATTGACATTTAGGAGGTGCTCACTGATAATCAGATACTTTTGAACTTCAAAAATATTGCCCAAATAAATGTTATCAAATGGATTCTCCTGTGCCTCTACGACACCCTGCTGTAATGCCAGATAAGTTTCCGCCCAAGTCACCGATGTGGGCGAAGCTCCAATGGTATTCCAGAACTTCAGACAGTACGCATTTTCCACAATCCGGATCTTTAGTCCTTTAAAACCATCCAGGTTATTAATTTCCTTGTTTGATGTAACATTTCGGTAAGTTGCTGCCTGCATAAAGCCTCCAAGCAAATAGAACTGACTCTCCCCATAAGCATTTTGCATAAGCGTGTGATAATCACTTTCATTCAAGGCAGCATCAATTTGCTCGATTGTCATTCCATTAAACAGATAAGGCATCGTCAGTGTCGCCAGCGCAGGGATAAAGGAAAGCGTAGAAACCAGTCCCGTCACCTGAATATCATAAGTACCCACTTGTACACCTTCCGTAAGCTCACGTTCGGTTCCCATCTCATTACTGGGATATATATCCACGGTAATTTTCCCTCCGGAACGCTCCTCTACTAATTCCTTAAAATAATTACTCCACTTATCGTTGGGTGTGTCAAGATTGTTTCCATGTACTAAGACTAAATGCTCCTCCGGTCCATTGCTAAATACATCGTCTGCCGCCGCCTTTGTTTCTGCCGAGGTCTTTTCCTCTGCTGCCGTCGATGACGTCCCGGCAGAATCGGCAGAGGAGGTTTCGCCGTTACCGGCAGAGGAGCACCCCACTAAGGAAAACACCAAAATTCCTACTAACATCAGCTTCCAGACATTCTTGTTCTTCTTCATACTTTTTCCTCCTTAAGATTTGTTGGTTCCTATATGATCTGGTTACAAAAACTTTCCTCTAAACCATTCCGGATATCTGGAGCAGCCGGTAACCCCCTGATAGATTGAAAACCTTCTGCTGCCTTGCCTGCATTAAAATCCGCTGTGCGATATATCCTCGAAGACCCACCTGACAATAAATCCACAGGTCTTTATCTTCCGGAATTTCTGTCATACGCTCTCTTAATTCGTCTACCGGAATATTGATGCTGCCGCTTAGATGACCTTCTCGATACTCCTCGGCAGTCCTCACATCAATCAAGATGGCAGATGCCGGATCTCGCTTCGCTAAATCCTCCCAATGCTTTATCCGGCTTCTTTTTGTCAGGACATTCTCGGCTATAAATCCTGCATAGTTAACCGGATCCTTTGCCGACGAATAGGGCGGTGCGTAACAAAGCTCTAATTCCGCCAAATCGGATACATTTCCCTTCATTTTAATTACCGCCGCAATTACATCCACCCGCTTTTCGACACCCTCACGGCCAATGCATTGACTCCCCAGCACACGGCCATCCGGAGAAAAAAGAAGCTTGATCGTAATGGCTTCGCCGCCAGGATAATATCCTGCATGATGCGGCGGCGATAAGTAGATCTTCTCGTATGGCATTTTAAAGGCGATGAGCGACTTCTCATTTAAGCCGGTGCAAGCCGCCGTCAGTCCAAACAGCTTCACTACGGAAGAACCGATTACACCAGCGAAACCTTCTTTCTTATTACCCGACAGGTTCGCTGCAATCAGGCGGCCTTGTTTATTGGCCGGACCGGCAAGCGGAAGCATTCCCTTGCGTCCGGAAATCAAATGCAGTACTTCAATAGCGTCTCCGGCAGCATAAATATTCTCATCACTGGTCCTCATAAAACGATCTACCACAATGCTGCCCTTTTCATTCACTTCCAGCCCTGCCTCTACCGCTAAATGACTCTCCGGACGTATCCCAATCGCCATAATTACAAAATCGCAGCGAAATTTTTCACCGGAAGCAGTCTCTACCTCATATCCTGTCTCCACCTGCGAAATTCTTTTTAGCATGGAATCCAGAACGACCCGGATTCCTTCTTTCTCAATTTCTTTTTGTGCAATAGCCGCCATTTCTTTATCAAAAGGAGGGAATATTTGATCCACACCTTCTATAATTGTTACCTCCAGTCCTTCCATTCTTAAATTTTCAGCAACTTCAAGACCGATAAAGCCACCGCCAATCACGACTACGCGTTGATGCGCTTTTTCTTTTGCTAATTCCCGAATAGCCAACGTATCCTCTACGGTTCTCAAGGTATACACACCTGGCAGCTTTGCCCCATCAACCGGAGGAACAAATGCTTCACCACCCGGCGACAATACCAGCTTATCATAGGATTCCTCATATTTTTCACCGGTATTTACTTTTCTGACCGTTACTGTTTGATCCTCTCGGTTAATTCTTACAACTTCGTTTCGGATACGAACCTGAACACGAAAACGCCGCCAAAAAGATTCCGGAGTCTGCAGAAAAAGTTCCTCTGAATTTTCTATAATGCCGCCAATGTAATAGGGAAGACCACAATTCGCATACGATACTGCCTCCCCTCTTTCTAAGAGTATAATCTCCGCCTTTTCATCTAAACGGCGAATCCTTGCCGCAGCACTGGCTCCGCCTGCGACACCGCCAACAATAACAATCTTCATATTTCCCTCCAAGCGTCCGACCGCAATTCCTGCCTTCTCATACCCGATATTTCTGCAATATTTCTTCCAGCATTCCTGCCATTTTTTCTACTGCCTGAAAGCAGCGCCTTTCCTCCGTTCTCCAGACCGTTTTTATATCATGACAATTTATTGTATTAAAATCCTGCCGACATAACTCCACAAATGCAACCGTTGCTTCCTTGCTTCTTTCAAAGCTTTCCTCATCACCTTGATTAATCAGATAGCTGATGGCCGCTACTCCTCCAAGAACAGCTCCGCATATATCCTCGCAGCTGACACCGCCGCTGTAACCACTCATCATCCGGTAACACTCATTTGGAACGTTCTTCCTCCTTGCTGTTAAGGCAGCCCGGAATAAAGCTTCCGCACAATTCGTTTCCTCTGTCAAATAAATCTGTTGCATGTAGTCTGCTACCTGACCCATTTGTCTTCCCCCTTTTTCCTTCCCTGGATATCAAGGATAATTTTCACTTCTGCATTTCCAGGTGTCAGCAAAGCATCAAAAGCATCCTTTCCATGTTCCAACGAATAGATCGAAGTAATCATTGGCTCTAAATCAATTTTCCCTTGCGATACCATCTCTACAGCCTCATAAATTTCGTCTGTAAATGTATAATTACTAATAATATTGATATCTCTCCCGAAAATATCCATTGGGCAAAATTCAATTTTCTTCTGAATCATTCCCACCAAAACAACATTTCCGCAGCTTCTGGTCACTTCAATGGCCTGATAAAAAGAATCGGCAGCATCTGTGCAGATAATGGTCCGGTCACTTCCTAATCCGTCGGTTACCTTTTTCACTGCATCCTCGAGTTTTTCCTTCTCAATATTGACCAATGTATGTGCGCCCAGCCGGCCAGCCAGCTCCAGACGTGCCTCCGACAGATCGCTGCAGATAATATGACCGGCTCCCAGTGCTTTCAAGCTTAAAATAGTCATCAAGCCAATGGGCCCCGCGCCAATGACCGTAACCGTCTCGCCTGGCGTAAAAGAGCCATTTTGAGCCGCATGATATCCTACTGCCAGCGGCTCCATCATAGACCCGTAAAGTAAATTCATGCTTTCCGGCAAAGGAACCAATGTATAGGCCGGCAGCACAATATATTCCCTGAATGTACCGTTGCATTTGTCTATGCCAACCGTATTCCCAAGACTCAAACGATTGGGGCAGATATTATAATGGCCATGTGTACAATACCAGCATGTTCCACAATAAATAGGAGGATTTCCACAGACATGCTGTCCTAATGCCAGGGAATCAACTCCCTCCCCTATTTCATCTACAATCCCTGAAAATTCATGCCCCAAAATCAAGGGCGGCCGAAAACGGTTTGAGGCATTCTGATAGGCACCTAAATCCGATCCGCAAATAGCACTGTATTGAATCCTGACCCTGACCTCTCCCTTTTTGGGATGTGGGATATCCCATCCCTCCAATGCTAATTTTCCAGGGCCATGGTAGACAAGTGCTTTCATCTCATTCATATTTTTTCCCTCCTAAATTTCTTCTAGCAAAATTCTGTATTTCGTATGTCGAAATTATAGCATTCTCGTTTTTAATTGTCAATTTTCTTTCTGCATTTCCATCCATTTCCCTATTATTCTCATTCTTTTTTACTTACTATTTCGCCTAGCAAAATTGTAGGCTATTGTTCAGTTTATTCTCGATTATTCCTTTAATATTCCGACTGGTTATTGAGGCCTTTTCTGCCTTGAGACCGAACCCGTAAACGAAGTAAAGCCGCCTGCTCAATTGAACAGACGGCTTTACTTTCTATATAAACCGGACCATTACTTTGCGTTAGGATTCTCGCATATGCCCATAAACAGCAGTGTCCCATCGGATGCGGTTATCCCATAAATAAAGGGTCGGTTCAAAATCATATCGGCCCTGCCTTCCGGCCTCGCGGCGCCCATATAGTCAATTTGCGTAAAGGCCGACGCTTCAACACCGTTTTCATCAAGGCCGATATGCGTTTCCTGATGAATATTCGTGATAAAGGCCATTTGGCCGGTAATGCCTGAGAAGTCCGCGTCTCTTTGAAATGCTGCGTTCACGCCAAGACTTTTCAAGTTGTTTACAAAATCAAACTTCGAGCCAAAAGTAAACTTTGGAATTTGCCATACGACTTCGCCATTACCGTTTTCTCCTCCCTCAAAAATGTATTGTGCTTTTTCCGGAGCAGATAAGAGTTCTCTCGGAGAAATGCCTTCGTCGGGAAGAATAAATATCATACTGCCCGCATTTTTTAAGCTGAGAACGGAACGTGTGAAGCCATCCCCTTTCGCAAAGTAGTGAGAACCATAAGTGCGGTTCATAAAGTCACAGCTTACCGTAGTGGAGTCCGGCAGGTAGAAGCTATCTTCCGCCGTTTTTGTTTTGTCAAATTTATCGACCCATTCGTCATAGAAATAGACCGTATTGAGAATGGACAGAATCTGCTCAGGGCCTATTTCAATCTCCGGATTAAGCGTGCCGTTTGTATGATCCGATATCCATTTTGCCATCGACTGCCCTGTTTTTGTATCGGAAAAATCCATACTGAAAGAATGGGCATAGAAATTTTCGGCAGCATTCTTGATAAAGTCATTTTCCCAACTGATACTTTTATCCATCCACAGGGAGTTGCCGATTATCAGTTTTCCTATTTTGTTATCCATATACAGACGGCGATAAAGATTCCCGCATTGTTCCGAAAGCGCGGTTTGATCCGATACACCCAGCAAAGAAAGTAATTCATCGGCTGTTTCGCCATTAGCGCCGGTTGCTGCCATCGCCAGCGCGTAATACAGGGACAGTGGCGAATAATTTGCATTACCGTCGCTGTTTGCCAGGATTTGCGCCGCGGTTTTATAGGAGAACTCATTTACCGCCATAAGAAAAGCATCTTCGACAGGATTGCCGTCAAAAATTCCTTGCCTTGTTTTATAATCGTCAAATGCATACACCTTTGGCGAAACTACGGCCATTAGCGCTTCTCCTGATTGGTTGCTACGCTTCGGGATAACGGAAATACCCCCAATCACTAAAGCCGTGCAAGCCGCGAGAGCGGTCCACTTTTTCCAGGAACGGGATGTAACGGTATCGAATATCTTTTTTTCTTTCATAACAAATACCCTCCTCATCTCTGGAAAGTATTTTATCACAGAAAGTTTACAAAGGCAACCTAGTGTGCTGTCAGGCTCACATATACAGGTAGTGCCCAAAGGCAGGGGAATTAACCCAAGTGATTATATCCAATTTCAGGAAGAAGTCGCATAAGCAGCACCACGTCCAAATGCCGCTGTACAATATTCAGCGTTTCTTCCTTGCTGTTGTTCAATTATTCTATGGAAATTTATGCTAAATATTTCTTGCAACTTCATATGCGCCCCAAATTGCATACATAATATTTTGCACTTTGTTGGCATCTCCAATCACTTTAAGATCCTTGACATTAAATTTCAGTTCCTCCGCCAAGGCTTTTTCCGAGTCATAACCGATGGCAACGATTGCACAATCTGCTTTAACTGTCTCTTCCTTATCACCGGATAGGACCACAAATCCACCTTCTACGGCTTTGCTGATCTTGGAACTGCATTTCACATCAATTTTCTTGAATTTGATCAGATCGTGCAGCATGTCGTGATTTGCATGGCAAAGCGGTCCGCCTATCTTTAAAATATCATCCATCATTTCAACAATGGTCACGTCTTTCCCCATATCCTTCAGCCAGAGAGCCGTCTCGCATCCAACCAGACCACCACCGATTATGACAGCAGCTTTACCTGGATCTTTTCTGCCTAGCAATACATCTTCCGCGTTGTATACTTTATCGGCACCTTCAAGCTTGAGAACTTTTGGTCTCGATCCCGTTGCAACAATAACGGTATCTACGTCAAAGGACAGAATTCTTTCTTTTGTTGCTGTTGTATTAAGGAGTACTTTAACATCCAGTTTCTTCAGTTCATAATCATACCATTTTATAAGTTCAATATCATCTTCTTTGAAATCGGGCACACCGCCCGCCAGAAGATTTCCGCCTAATTGAGGTGATTTTTCAAGTAAAGTAACCAGATGCCCGCGGAGTGCAGCGACTCTTGCAGCTTCGCATCCTGCAACGCCTCCGCCGATGATGAGTACTTTCTTGGATTCATTGGCAAGACCGAACCCATAGTCTCCTTCCCGTCCGCAAGCGGGATTAACAGCACAGGATACCGTAGCAAATGTCTGAAGTCTTCCCATGCATCCTTCCTGGCAGGAAAGACAGGGACGGATACTTTCAATGTTGTCTGCCAAAATTTTATTAGGTATGTCAGGATCCGCAAGCAGCGGTCTGGCAAGACAGATCATATCTGTTTTGCCGTCCAGAATAGCATTCACAGCAAGATCTGGGTTGTCCATCCTGCCTGCTGTGATAATCGGAACATCTACGGTGTTTTTCAATATCTCATTGTATGGCAGATACATGCCTTTTTCCTGATACATCGGCGGATGACTCCAGTACCAGGAATCATAGGAACCGACATCTCCATTCAGTGCATCATAACCTGCCGCCACCAGTATTTTTGCGGCTTCTATTCCTTCTGGAATATCTCTTCCTTTTTCCTCAAACTCTTCATCAGGAAGGCCGCCTTTACACCAGTCTTTGATAAAGCTTTTGATGCTATAACGCAAAGAAACCGGATAATCCTCCCCACAAGCGGATTTAATGGCCTGGACGATCTCACAGGCAAAGCGCAGGCGGTTTTCAAGAGAGCCGCCATATTTATCTGTTCTTTGATTAAAGAATGAAATCGCAAATTGATCAAGAAGATATCCTTCGTGCACTGCATGGATTTCGATGCCGTCAAAGCCGGCTTTTTTCGCAATCACTGCAGACTCCGCAAATTTTCTTACATAAACTTCCACTTCTTCCGTCGTCAATTCACGGCAGGTCACTCCCGGCAGGAAACGATGAGGAATCGGTGACGGGCCGACAGCAACTTCCCCTACGATTGATGGAATGCTTACACGGCCGAAACCGGAAGATAACTGCAAAAAAATCTTGGCTCCATGAGCGTGAACTCGTTCTGTTAATTCATTGCCGCTGGTTATAAAGTTCAAAGGATTTAGTGTAGGACACGGCATTGAAGGCAAAGCGCATTTTTCAATATCGTTTTCGACCATGGTAACACCTGTTAAAACGAGGCCAACACCACCCTTGGCACGTTCCGCGTAAAAATCCATTCCTCTCTTATTAAAACTTCCGTCTGCATTGACCAGGCCTCCTGGCCCCATGGGGCCTAGCACAAATCTGTTTTTCAATTCTAATTTACCGATCTTTACCGGTTCGAAAAGAATCTTGTATTTTTCTTGCATTTTGAAACTCCTTTCATGATGATTATAATCTGATTTGTAGATAATCTCATTATAATCCCTAAAGGAACTTTATACGCAAGTAGGAAATTGCTAAATTTTTATTGAAATCCACAGTTCTACATAAGGGTGAAGTATTGGTTTTTCTTCAACTTCAACGAGCAGTATTTTTCCCCATGCCATTTTTCCGGGGTGTAGTCCTTTAGACTGCACATATTCAAAGGCTTTGTAAAAGACATGCTGGGGGTTTTCCGCAAAGTCTTTATCTGCCTCAACGACGGTATGCAGACAAGATGTTTGAGGTAGAAGTTCAACCTTTAACCCCAACGGCAAGCCTAGCTTTCTCTGTTTCTCCGTCTCTATTAGATAACCGAAATCACTCAGTCCCATATTCCTATGTAATACTGCCAGCTGGACATCAGGCATCGCCTCAACCCACTCATGAACGATGTGCTGTGAGGTTCTGTTTTTCGAGATCCAGCCGCATTCCTCGTCGCACATTACGATCAGTTCGGGCGATTGTGCCAATTCGTATTGATTTAAGAGAGAATCAATCTTCCGAATGCTCCCCAGATGATTCTCGATAGCGTTTGCCAGCTCCGCATACTTCTGCGCCTTTCTTAGTGCTTCCGCTTTATAAAATTCTACTCTTTCCAGTATTACAGAACGGTTATTTTCTTTCCCACTGAACTGGGCTATAATCGATTTCATCGGAAACCCCATGGATCTGTATTTGGTATAGGATAGCATCCGGAATACATCGACTACGTTATAATACCGATAACCATTTTTTTCTTTTTCAACTGTAATTAAGTTTTCTTTTTCAAAATAGCGAATTGCGCTTGTAGAACATCCAAGAATTTCTGCCAAATCCTTAATACTATAGCTCATTGATGCCTCCTATACATAAAGCTACTTTAGGGTTTCTGTTTATCTATTAATAGGAATGTTGTCTAATGCTTAATATAGCACCTTACACTATCATTTTCAATATGACATAAATAATAATCGGAACAATAAATGACGAAGTACGAATTGGCGAGAAAAATCACAAAAAAGTTCCGATAAAAAAACCGCTTCTGCTTCTTACGCGAAAGGCAGACGCGGTCAAAAAGTAAAAGTTAGCTTCCCTAAGCAGGCAGTCTGCACACCAAACTGCCTGCTCTCTACATAACCTACATACCCAACGTTCAGAAAGAATCCTAATGTACTCCCAATTCCCCCAACGTCTCTCTTACGAATGATTCATTTGTATTCGTCTCTGCAATCAAATACCGGACATCCACCTCGGTAACCTGAGCCGCCCCCGCACGTGTAACCGCTTTCTTTATAAAGGACTTACGGAAGTGATTAATATCCGCTTCTTCATGCCTAATGAAGCTCGGATCTTCCGGCAGAATCAGATTCTGACCTGGCTTATCCTCAGCGTTCGGATCACCAAAATGAATATCAATGCCGTTTTCTCTCGCAAATGCCATTTGCGGCTGAATGTGCTTGCCGGCACCGGTATATTCCGTTTCAGCGACGACCAGCACGGCATCTTCCGGCATTTCCTGTGCCAGGGAGAACGCTGCCGCCAGAGCCACATTACCGGCCGGACCTCTTTCGATTCCCTCCAGAACCGCCAGTGCTTCCGTAATATACATCGCAACCCCCTGCTTTACCGTTACATAGCGGTCCATGTAACGCAGCGGCCGCGCGGCAGAGCGGGGCACATCGGAATGGTCCGGATCGGTTGCGTAAGGAACGCCAAATCCCGTGTGCCCGGTCGTACAAGACTTCTTATTGAACTGTTCATCCGAAGCCATGTGAAGTCCGGTCAGATCAATAGAAGCCGCTACCAGCTGCGTATCGGTGCAGCCAGCCTTCAAAAGACCGCGGGCTGTACCCGTTATCATCCCGCCGCCGGCATTGGTACAGATCACCATATCCGGATCCCTGCCGATCTTCTCATGGCACTGCACGGCAATCTCGTAGCCTAACGTTTCGATACCGGCGACACTAAACGGGGAGTAGAGGGAGGCATTGAAGTAACCGGTATCTTCTAAAACAGTCAGGAAATAATAGAACAACTCAGGACCTACTGTCATCTGAATCACTTCCGCTCCGTACGCTTCGCACTTGCGGGCTTTTTCAATGATCTCCGGCTGACCGACGCCGCGCGAATCATAGCATTCCTGAAGGACGATGCACTTCAATCCCTGCATCGCCGCCTGGCTGGCAACTGCCGCCCCATAGTTACCCGAGGTGGCAGCGACAACCCCCTGATACCCCATCTTTTTCGCATGAGCGACTGAACAGGCCGCGCGGCGGGCCTTAAAGGACCCGGTTGCGTTAGCAGCCTCATCCTTGGCAAAGATTCGGGCACCGCAGCCCGGCTTTGCATACTTACGGGCCAAAGCGGTCAGGTTTCTGAACTCCAACATTGGTGTGTTTCCAACCCCGTTTTGAGATTGAATCCGGGTAATGTCGTCTAGGGTATAGTTCGTGGCGTTCATCAGGGCTTTGTAATCAAACGCGATACTGCCGGATTCGAATGTGCCATAATCCAGCGCCAGGGATTTCTTCATGATCTCATTTGCTCTTCCCATTACGGAGTCATAAGCTTTGGATAATCCCATTATTCACCACCCCCGTACATGATATCTTTCAATTGCTTTTCAATCTGTACGATCTCCGGAACGAATTCACCATAACCGTGAGTATAGCCAGGGTTTACCTCGACCAATTCACCTTTTACCAGACGGTTGGCCGCCGTCAGAACAGTCACCCAGTCACCAATTCCGGCAAATTCGTCTTGCTGAAACCCCTTAGTCCACTGCTGCAGATCACACTTCTGTGTATCTTCAGGCAACTTCGCGGTTCTTTCCTCTGCTTTCAGCACAATGGAGTGGATACGAACCCAATCACCTTTCTTTGCTGTCTGAGTCATATTACTCCTCCTTCTTGCACATTTTTTATCATTGAAATATACCAGTTATTTGACAAGCTTTTTTTCTTCTTTAACCATATCCCTAAAATCGCCCATAATCGCATGCGGTACAGGAATATCAAGCATGGTGATCA
>Ga0153991_1000140_pt1 | contig 17729 bp, 21 predicted proteins | sample TSNC075MetaG_FD_104681 | JGI IMG/M metagenome (GOLD analysis project Ga0153991, IMG submission 104681) | Attine ant fungus gardens microbial communities from North Carolina, USA - TSNC075 MetaG | ecosystem: Host-associated > Fungi > Mycelium > Unclassified | place: USA: North Carolina, Jones...
TGTCCCCCTCTCCCTCTCCCTGTCTCTATCTTTCTCTCCTTTTGCGGCTTTGTTTCTCCTGTGCGTGTGGACAAGTTTATATACGCGTTCCTTTTGCAATGCATCTCTGGGGTATGTGTGTGTATGGTGTGGCGAGGATGTACGGAGGGGGGAATGGTCAAGGTGTGTCTTTTCGACTTTTATCGAGCCCTTGCAGTGTGCGCATTTCATCTCAGAGAATGTAGTTTGAACAACTTCAAGGATCTAGAACCACTTTTTTTTTGCTTTCAGGAAGACGTGACGTGTGCTAGGAGACGGGGGGGGGACCATCATCATCTATCCATCTATGGACTTTTTTCTCCCTAATATCGGTATATCTTGTTTCGTATTCTTCTTTTAATATCCCGTTCGCCTATCCCACTGTTTTTTCGTTTCTGATTTCTGAGGTCCGTGCGAGTCTTTTCCAAATAGCTTGATTATTCGGTACCATCATCATCAAAGAATCTTATCCTACTACCCATCCCCCCTCTCCTCCGTTCATCTTTAGCATTCCATGTTTGGCTTGATCGTCTCAGAGAAGTTGGCAGTAATAATGATAATCTTTCTTTAGTTTTTTATTAGCCATTTGATAGCCAGATATCACTGCAAGAGCAATTCTCCTTTCTGTTGCTGATCTCTGTCGTGACTAACAAGACCAACTCAAGTTTGTATAGAAGCACAAGTATTCATTCATATTCATTGACCACCATATCAGTCATTGACTCATCACTTTTGCTCTATTGACATACCCGCACAAAGAACCTACCTTTCTTCCATAAAACAAAGCTAACAACCCTGTATACATCATCACAATCATAATCATCTTCTCTTTCCTCTTTCGACACAGACGTGATGAATTCCTTATACTTCAAGTGCTGATGCCCAAGGTACCACAGACATGACCAGGAATAGTTAACTCCTACATCAAACTCAACACTCGAGACGACCGAGGAGGTGGGTGGGGTAGTATGTTTTGAGTCTTTTTCTGATGAAGTGTTCCTCGGATCTAAAATTAGAAACTATCTCAGGCCATTCCCAGGGTGATGATCTGTCTATCCCTTGTCATCCTAAATAACATGGACAATGGTATAACCTCATCTCCTCAGAAGTACCATCCCCCACCTCTAGTGGTCCAACCTCCCAGTATGGGCTCTTGCACTCCTGCAAGGTGACCATCTCTGTAATCATTCAAAAGCAACAAAATATTGATTCCTTCTCAAATTGAACCACACTTGCCATTTTTGAATTATTCTAAGATTGGTTTATGAACAAGCAGTAGGAAGACCTTGACAGGACCTTGGTTAGCCATGTGGTTCAATAAACAATATACACACACACAGCAAGGCAGTAGAATCTGCATGAATCTGAACCAAGAGCTATTGTGAATCAATTAATGTGAGATGACCAAAGGCCTTGATGATCATGCAATACTCCTCAAACAGTTCCAAACATTAGCTGTACAATGCAAGGCCTAAGAGAGACAACCATTTTATTTAGACAATAGTGGCCTATGAGATAGTTATGCAATCCTCTGCAAATTATACAATCCTATACAAGATAACTATTACAAACTCATCTTGTGACTGCCATGATCCTGTCCTATGCTGCCTAAAGTAGTATCATATATATATGTAGAAAACCTGTTAGTAGTCTTCTAACGTCAGTCTAGTTATAAATATACCTTTTGTCTGAACACTGGGCATTAGGAACTTGTAACATAAGACTGACGTTTCATAACTCACTATCATGATACCTGAAGCAACCATCCTTGCACTCATTACCACCCTTATTACCCTATTCTTCCAACCTGACCTACTCACTCAATGGAATGCACTCTCCAAGAATAAGAAAGAAAAAGTGACCAACTCAATTCAGGAGTTTGTTGAAGAAGTAAAGAAAGAACTGCAACCCAAAACAAGGCTCAGAACAGAAAGTCCCAAGGATTTCAAAGGAAACTCAAATGACATAGCAAACTGGTATAGAAGAATGACACTATACTTTGGAACATTGACAGTGAATAGGAGAAAATTGAATTTGCTCTAAGCAAGATAATGGGGAAAGAGAGGATCAAGCCCAGAAATAGGCTGATACAGTGATCAAAGCCTTTATCCCTTTTCAGATAGAACTAAGGAAATAAAGAGAAGATAACAAGAGTGAACCAGACAAAGAAAAAATACAACAATTTTCCAATAAACCACCATTCAACAACTGGAAAGAAATGGCTGGATATATGGCTAATTTCTTTATTACTAATGAATTAGTATCCAATGCAATTGAAAACCTGAAATGACTCAAACAAAGAAACTAGATGATTGAAGACTACTAGATGGATTTTTGCACATGGAAGAATCTGACCCAATACAATGAAATAGCATTGGTGGGAATTTTTTGAGATGGATTAAACAAAGGTTTAGCCAGGAAGCTAGTAGAAGTGGGACAGTTGAACAAAACAAGCTCACTGGACACCTGGTACTTCAAAGCAGTAGAATTTGAGAGAGGCAAGTAATCAGCAGAAGGAATCTTTGGTTAGGAAAGACAATTTATTGATAGAAAAAAGACAATGTAAGAGAAAGCTAAAAGAGAAGACAGGTCAACTCTAGTAGTTCCAAGGTGAGACCCTAATGTGATGGACATTGATATGATAAGGAAACAAGGTATGTACTTTAATTGTGGAGTTAAGGGTCATATCGTTATAAGGTGCCCAGAGCCAAAAAAAGAGAGGAAATTCTTTGGAAAGAGGATTGAATTAGGAAGATCAGTGGATAAGATGTCAGAAACAGAGTTGAGAGAATGGGTGAAGGAGCAGATAGAGGGTTTTGAAAAGAGCAGGGAGTAAGCACCAACTTACTTGCTCCTGTAATAGATTTGAAGATATGTTTACCTGATAAATCAATAAACAAATTTTTGAATCAATTTGGTGCTAGAAAATTCAAGACAACAAGAGGATATTCAGTAGAATGGGTAGCAAAGAGATTAAGAGAGAATGACAAAAATACAGCAACAGATATCCTAAAGGTCTGGTCATACCAATCAAGAAGAGCAGAGTGCTCCAGGGAAAAAGTACGAGAACTCAATGAAATAATAGATAATGAAGTCCTAGTAGTACTAAAGTTACTGGAGAACCTTTTAATTATCAGGAAACTAAGAGATAAAAAACTTGATATTAAGGTTAGGGTGACAACACAGAACACCATGAAATTATTCTACAAAAAGGCCCTTATAAACTTAGAATGTTTGAGCTCATGCATCAGCAAAAGATTTGTTCAGGAGAATCAAATTAACACATGCAAATTGCCATTTCCTATCACTTGTTATAATGCAAATGGGTCTACCAACCAATTAGGAAGTATCACAGAATATGTGGAAATGATCATGTTAATTGGAGATCACATTAAACAAATTCAATTCTCAATAACCAATCTAGGAAAACATGATCTATTCTTAGGCTATGAATGGCTCCAAAAACATAATTCAACCATTAACTGGAGAGAGAGTCAAAGGTACTACTAGACAAATGCCAGCATTGGTGCAGATGAGTTTTGGGAGATAGTGAACTAGAGGATACTGAAGAAGATACAGAAGATGATCCAAATGACTTAGCAAAAGAAGAAAAGTTATTGTTTATAAATTTGGAAGAAGAAGCATGGAGAAGGGAAGAGATAAATATCAGAAGAACATAGTAAAGTAATGAACAGTCTAAAAAAACAATCCCAAAGGAGTATTGGAGCTTCAAGGAAATAGTATTTGACAAAGAAATGTTTGACAAACTATCCCCCCAAAGACCTTGGGATTATGCAATTGAATTATTTCCAGGAGCAATGCTAAAGGATTGCAAAATATATCCACTTAGCCCCAGAGAATAAAAGGAGCTTGATAAATTCCTAGATGGACATCTAAAATCAGGACATATTAGACCTTCTAAATCCTCCTGTGCTACTCTATTCTTTTTTGTAAAGAAAAAGAATGGATCCCTGCAACCTGTACAAGACTATAGGAGATTGAATGAAGTAACAATCAAGAACAAATACCCTTTACCATTAATCTAGGAGCTGATTGACAAGGTTAAAGGAGCATGCTACTTTACTAAACTTGACATTTGATGGGGTTACAACAACATAAGAATAAGAGATGGAGATGAATGGAAGGCTATCTTTAGGACTAATCAAGGATTATTCAAGCCATTGGTGATGTACTTCAGGTTATGCAACTCTCCAGCAATCTTTCAACTGATGATGGACACTTTATTCCAAGACTTGATTGGTCAAGAGAAAATAGTCATATATATGGATGACATACTAATATTCTTCAAAACAATAGAAGAATATGTCAGCATCATAAAGAAGGTGCTGAAAATCTTAAATGACAATAAACTCTTGGTCCAAACAAAGAAGTGCTGATTTTACCAGACAAAGGTTGAATATCTAAGAGTCATCATCTTGAAAGATAGTATTGAAGTTGATCCAATCAAAGTAAAGGGAGTCATAGATTGGCCTGAACCCAAAGATAAGTAGGAAAACTACCAATTTTTGGGACTTTGCAACTTTTACCAATGGTTTATTAGAGGATTTGCGCAACTTGCCAAACCTCTAACAGAACTGACAGGGAAAAAGGCTTGGAAGTGGAGTGAGGAAGAAAGAAGAGCATCTGCAAAGTTGAAAAAGTCCTTAACATCAACTCCAACACTTGCAATCCCTAACCCAGAATGTAAATTGTGAATGGAGGTTGATGCTTTAGAATATGCCATAGGAGAGATACTCACCCAACAACAACCAGATGAGTTATGGAAACCTATATCATTCCTATTCCAAGCTCTAAATGAAACAGAGAGAAACTATGAGATCTATGATCAAGAGTTATTGGCAATAATGATAGGAATCAGACATTGGAGACAATACCTTTTAGGAGGGAATGAATTTGAAGTGAGGACTGGCCACAAAAACCTAGAATACTTTAGAAGTCCCCAAAAATTGAATTGTTGCCAAGCTTGCTGGCTAGCTGAATTATAAGATTACAACTTCAAACTAATTTACAAGCCAGGGAGCACAATGAAAAGGATAGATGCCCTGTCATGGAGACTAGATCATGACTCAGGAGAAAGTGACAATAATGAAAAGACCTTACTGAAAAAAGAAAGATTCAGATCTGTAACAATGAATGAGGGAGAGTTTTGGAAGGAAATAGAAGAGACAGAAGAATTTGTAGAAGAAGAAATAAGAGTGGTAGTGGATGAAAAAAGGGAGAGCTGGAAAAGAGAAGAAAAAGTTTTTATGTGGAAAGAGAGGATATATGTGCCTGGCTTGGCAGCCTTTCATGAAGAAATCCTATAACAACATCATAACCATGAGTTGGTAGGCCACCTAGGATATACTAAAATGCATGAGCTCATAACACAAAATTATTGGTGGCCTCAATTGATAAACAATATCAAATGATATGTAGCAGGATATGAATGTTGTCAAGCTAATAAATCCAACAGACAGAAAAGGACAAATACCCTATACCCAAATAAAGTACTATCAGACCCATGGGACATTATTAGCATTGACCTGATAGGGCTCTTACTGATATCATTAGGATACAATAGAATTCTAGTCATAATTGACAGGTTCTCCAAAATGGCTCAATATTTACCAATTAGCATGGGAATTTCATCCAGAGAAGTAGCACAAATCCTATAGGACTGAGTATTCAAAGACATTGGATTACCTAGAAAGGTTATCAGTGACAGAGATCCACAATTTGTATCTAATTTTATAAAGGAATTATGCTCCAGATTAGAAATCAAACAAAACCCCTCCACAGCTTACCATCCTCAAACTGACAGCCAAACTGAATGAGTTAACCAAGAAGTGGAACAATATTTGTGTCTATATGTTAGCTATCAACAGGATGATTGGTTAGAATAGTTATCCTTGGCCAAATTTGCACACAATAACTAAAGCTATTTAAGTACAGGCTTATCTCTCTTCTTTATTAACCTAGGAAGATACCCAAATACTAGAAAAGAGGTCAGAGAGACAAAAGAGAAGGTCCTATCAGTAGATGAATTTCTAGAAGAAATGAGTTAACTGAGAAAAGGAGTAGAACTAGCTCTGAAAAGAATAAATAAAACCATGAAGCAGAAATTCGATACTCATAAGAGAGACAGGTATGAATTTGGAATAGGAGATTTGGTGTAGGTGGATAGAACTTACTATAATACTGATTGCCCTTCCCAAAAATTATTCTCCAAATGAGCAGGCCTCTTTCCAATTATTAGGAAGATTAGTGATATAGTATATAAACTCAAAATTCTGGCAACTTGGAAAAATATTCATCCAATAATTAACAAAGTATTTCTCAAACTATATATTTGACCTACATTTCAACAATAATGAGAACATGCAAACACAAATATTACCCTTGTAATGGATATTGAAAGGCTCCCAGAAGTTGAAAAAATATTAGATTCTTGATAGAGAGGTAAAAGACTCCAGTATTTAGTCAAATGGAGAGGACAGTCCTGGGAAAAACAAACTTGGGAAGATTGCACCAATATCCTACAAGGGGCCCAATAAATGTATTCTAAATTTCACAAAGACCATCCAAATGCCTACTATTCAAATTCCTTCAAAAATTCACAGTGAAATTGTGAGGACACAATTCTAAGAAGGGGAGTAATGTTATGAACTTATCTCATAACTACCATAATTCTATCCTATGCTGTCTAAAGTAGTATTATATGTATATGTAGGAAACCTGTTAGTAGTCTTCTAATGTTAGTCTGGTTATAAATATACCTTTTATCTGAATACTAGACATTAGGAACTCGTAACAATAACAACTAAGTAAAAACAAATAGTATGTTTTTTATTTGTTTCCTAAGTTCTCAAATTTGATCTTAGTTGCCTATTACTTGCAAGGAGCTAAAGAGAAGTATAAAAAGGACTAGATAATATTTTCCTTTTCATATAAGAAATCTCTAGAGGAAACATCCAGTAAGAATCTTGCAGAAAAACTAATATAGGATATACCTTGACTAATTCCTTGAATTTGTCATTTGTATTGTGTCATATTCTGGAAATATGATAATTATGTAATTTCTTTCTCCTAATAATTCCCCTAAAATTAATAATAGTAGGATAGTATAGTAGACTACTCTTCTCCTATTCTGCACTTACTATAAGTACTGAGTAGTTACAGTATAATTCCTCAGTCTGTAAATTAACGTCATCTGGTCCTAATCTCTTTTTTGTCCACTCCAACTCCTTCACTCAACTCCTTAGGACCTCTGTCTTGGCGACTTCCCTCACTCCAAAATACGCGACCAACCTCATGACCAGAGACCGGGGCGCAACACATAAGTTGAAGCCAAGGTCGTTCCATAAGTTGCTCTTTGCCCCGACGTCCTTGCTCTATTTCCGGAGCCTTATTCTTATCATCGCAAAGTACAGTCCTTTCTGATGTTGTACATTACTCCGGAACGGTGTGTAGTTTCTATTCTACTACTCTTCACTTCTGTTCCTCCAGACTCCGTCCTTGATATATTGCCAATATATTGGATAGAATCTAGCACATTATGTTATAAACATCAAGTGGGACTAAAACTATTATCAGTCATAGTTTGATAATGAGTGGTTGGTAAATGAGATATTGGCACTACTTGATGAGGATATTGCAATGCAATAATGCATTAAATGTCTAAGAACTCAGAATGAACACTGAACTCTATGATATGAACAGGACTCTTCAGAGAAATCTTGGACAATCTCTCTTTTATTTCAGTTCTCTAACAAATGGGACAATATTGGACTAACTCATTTATAGACAATAACTTAACTTGTCACTTTTGTTACTGAGCTGTCATCTAACTAGTCACTCTTAGTTACAACTTGTGTTTCTATCTTGTAACATTGTTATATACCTAGTTAGAATAAATGTAAATTAGAAAGAGAAAAAAATAGCAAGTTTTCTCTTTCTGCATTCCCTTTGTATAACTTCACTGAAAACCTTAACTGGATCCTCTAACAGGGAGTATAAAAATGTCAAGTATTTGACATAGGCTTTAGATTAAAACACATATTCTTCTTTGAGGTCTAGAGTCTTAACATATTATGCTTCAAAAATTAAATTTCAGCCTCCAAAATACTAGTTGGTCAATAGTATATCTATTAATGCTAGAGGTTAATGCTAGCCTAGACTACACTGCCCCTTATAACTAGGATAGTCTTATATTGGAAGTACTAGATTGGTAGTAAGTTAAATTAATTGAATGTAATTTTTGCTGATGTTATCTCAAATAGAAGATTGTCTCATAGACTAATATTTTTGCCCAAGTATTATCTTAGTAATTGTAGGTCCATATTTGTGTGTTTTTGGTATTATCTATTGAGAAAGTGTAATTGCATAACCCTTGACAGACTATATTTGGCTTGATGATAATCTTAATTTGCAAAAACATATTTTTATGACTAAGCTCTTCATAGCACTTAAATTTCAAGTCTCCAATGCCCTTGATCCTAATCTGCTACTTTAGAATCTCTTGATTTCCTAGACTATGAGCCCCTATCTTTATATCACTGAATATAGACTAGACAAAATTAAATTCACATATATATTACACTTTACTTTCAATGATTTATACAAACTCCTATACAAAGCAATACTTGATAACATACCTAAAACCCCAATCATTGTTAAATTTACCCATAAATACAATATAGAGGTACATTGCTTACTGGCTGCTAAAGGTCTAGCCTCAAGATTGTATTACTCTAGTATTGACAATTGTGGAAGTAGGTGCCTAGCATAGCATAGTGGTCTTAAGCACACTAATTACTCACATAATGTATCTGGTTCTTGAGGAACTTTAATCTAAAGGGTAGTACTTTATCTCCTTTGTTACTTTTGGCCACTAAAAGTTTCAGGTGACCAGCTCTACTGTCTTCTACTGTTCTCCTACTAGTATATTATGGTATAACCAAATAATCTTTACTCTCAATTTATTATCCTTTGGTACATATACTTTTTCTTCTTTTAGCATAATTCTGTTCTTTTTTTTTTTACTCTTTATCTCTAAGGACTTTTACTCTAGCTCTTTTCATTTTCTCTACTACTTTGACTACTTTATTTTCTTTAACCTTTGACTTCCTCACTTTCTCAATTAAGTCTACTCCTTTCACTATTACTTCTACCTACTCTATCACTCTTGTTTCTAATAATTCTAGTTCTACTAAGACTTTGTTCTTATTATCTTTCTTTATTTCTATCTTCCAGTCTGGTCTCCTACTTAAACTATCTGCCTTCTTCATCTTACTTCCTAGAACATGTTAAGACTCTAGACTACAAGAATGAATATATATTTTAATCTTGAGCTTATGTCAACACTTGATATTTCTTTGCTTCTCTGTAGAGAGTCTAGTTAGAGTTTTTAGAAGAGTTATATTGAAGTAAGAACATTGAGACTTTTAGTTGCACTCTTTAGGATAGTCCAAGGACGAGGAGAATATAGGGTTCTAAAAGAAGTATATTCTAGTGACATTGCAGAGTTACTACCCTAAGTACTAGTAAGTAACAGTGAGTGGCTAGTCAAGTCAAAGTCTATAAATGGGTAAGTTCAATAATTCTCCATTTATCCTGAAGTCTATAATACTACAAAGTTTATTTGTAACTATTTTTGATGTTTACCTGATATTTCTCCTATAGTTTGGTATTTATAGTTAGTCTAATCTAGTAGTCCAATCCAGTCCAAAACCTCCTTTCTTTAAACTGTTTTTTAATGTATTGATACATAGTCTATTTTGTTTATTGGCTTCATTCCTTATTACTAATCTCTCCTCTACTATCCACTTGTTATTAGTCCAATGACTGATAATAGTTGTAATCCCAGTGCAACTCCATGACACCTTTTTATCTAAGTCTCTTGTGTATTTGATTATTAGGAATTAAAAGAAAAGAAAAGAAATATTGACTTAGCCATTTTGCCAATTAACAAGCCTTTGCTAAGATATGCAAATTGGCCCTGAACTTATGACTAGTCAAGATAGCAAAGCTCTCTCCTATATAGCTATAGATGTTGTAGGACATATGCCAATCAAGAAAATTGCTTGCACCAGTAAAGAAGAATACATAATAATAATGGCAAAGTAAGAAGATTCTTGTGCCATGCTACTACTAATTTCCTCTCTGATTCTACCATACAGGTCCTTTGTTTTTTGAATGGTATTTTTTTTTCTTTATTGTGATTTACTCATCAATATATGTCTATCTCTTCTGGATTTCTTAGTTTGCTACAACTGTTATGGAATAAGTAACATATGAGAAAATAATACACACTATGTGACTAGCATAGCAATTTAAGTCCAGACCATTCCAAAAAACGCTTCTTTCACTCTTACCACCAATATCGTTGGTAGTGCCTGAGCGTAGTTTAGTATATTTTACTGTTCGAAACTGTTATCTATCATGAATCCAAACATTGACCGCACAACTGCTAGACCCAATGATACTGCTTTCAACATAGAAGGGAACCAACCTTCTATACAACACGAGGTCAATATCCCTAAAGAACCTGTTTCTCCCATGGATGACGACTCCATGCTCTCAGAGGAGGATTATGCTACCTGCATTGCCTCTCAGAACAACATGGATAAAGATGTTGTCTACTCTTCCCCTTCTAAACATTCCATTATTTGACTTTATACTGTCTCTCTCCCAAACTCCACATGTCTCTAACAAGGAGAATCTTGGCCTTATCCCAATAACTGAAATAATCACATTAACAGAACCCTCCCCTCCTACAGTCATCTCTTACAGTGCCAATGTTCCTGCTGACCCTACTCTGTGGGATGGCAATTTCATGGCTATATCCCTATTTGGCACAAATGAGTTCCTAAATAGTGATATCAACAATATTTCTTATTTACTTCAATGCATGGCATGCTTCCTTAGGCAATGCAATCTTGAAGGATACAATAGAAACAATATTAAACAACTGGACCCCTTTGAACAATCAGCCTGGGACTTCATATTGGCTATTTTCGAATCAGGATGGAATATTCTTACAACTGCTAATAAGTCAACCATCAGAGGCAACATTGCAAAAGAATTTGGCAAGACAACCAATCTCCTATCAAGAGAAAACATTTGTCATGGCACTTATATCAGTAAGATACCCCCCCTATCCCATCCTACCCTTCAAAGGAAATCTTGGAAAAGACAAAGGCACTCCAACAAAGTATCTCTACTAAAGGTAACTCCCATGTATCATATGCTTAGGCTGCATCATATGTTACGAACGCCCTTAAGATCAAAGAAGCTTTTCCTGCTCTACTGAATAAGAAAGTTTTCAAAATGCACAATGCAGCTTTTGCACAATCTGTCAACAAAACCAAGAAAGTCCAATACACTACGAAAGGACCTTCTAGAAAACAGGCCATCATCCCAGTACCCAACAACCTGGCTGAAAACATTATGGGTGATGCTAGCACCTATATTTTCCAAATCAATGCCCTGCTAAAGAACGTCAAATCATCAATGCGTTCGGAATTCATCCGTCCTTGTTCTGGTGGAATTACCATTATTACTAACAATGTACCAAACCCTAGTGACCTTTCTGTCATAGAAAAATATTTCAAGTCAGTCAAGGGTATTAATAGCAACAATATTCCAAGTCCCTGACTCTCTCAATCAAAATTGTACCTAAAAATCATAGGCCTTTTCTACTTATGAGCTGATAGCAACAAAATTACCAGTGAGAATGTCATAGACTTCATGAAGCACTTAGACCTTTTTGAGAATATTTCCCTGGCCACCAAATCATGCATTATCAAAGCGTCCCCCAAGTCAGATATGGCTATCATATGGTTTGATATATGGGACATCCAGAATGGTTCCAAAGCCAAACTGTTAATTAATCATTCTTTTAACTTAGGTCGACATATCGCCATGATCAGAGCAACTAATATGAACCCAGGGGTCTCCCAGTGTCATAACTGCTGGAAATGGGGCTATTCTACCTATTCTTGCAAAGCTCACAGATCGCGATGCCAAAAATGCAGCAGATCACATAAACTCGAATACCATAGAGATCTAGCATGGTGCTGCAAAGTTAACTCCAAACTAAACTCCCCCCAACTCAAAACTGCCCAGGGCTTACCATGCCCTCACTCTTTCAAATGTATCAATTGCAAAGGCGAACATATGGCCGATGACTACAAGTGTCCCTACTAGAGAAACTGATTCAACAGAGACTGGCACTCAAAAAAGACACAGGAAGCCCAGGAAACCAGGGCTAATTCAATTTGCCTAGCCGTAGCAGTAAGAAACAATGATTAAAGAAACCCTAAAAATATTTTCACAGAATGTCAGAAAAAACAAAACCCTAATGAGTATTATATTAGAAAACAACAAAAACACCACAGATATCATCCTCGTCTAAGAACCACCTAAGTCCCTTATCCAACGTGTTCCGAGTCATACTGACCCTCTAGAAGACCCAATATACGGTACCCTTAACCACCCTGACTGGACCTTATTTATCAGACAGAACCTAGCTCAGGAAAACTATGTGAGAGTTGTGACATACATCAACAAGAAATTATTGAAAATGAGATTTACTCTCAAACCCAATATAATCAATCACCGAGACATCAACATTCTAGCCTTCCACTCTGGCCAACACATTAACTACATCATAAATGTTTATTCTGATGACAACCAAAATGCTCTAAAGTTCCTCAACCAAAACATTATTGACCTAAATAATACTATTGTCATGACAAGTGATTTCAACATAAGAGATAACAATTGGGATCCCAACTATCCTCATTACTCTATTCATACCAAGGATTTAGTCACTTTAGCTGAAAGCCTAGGTTTAGAACTCTCACCTCTCCTCAACCCTGGTCCAACCAGATTTGCAGATAATCTACATGACACTAACTCTGTTATAGACTTAGTCTTCATCAACCCCAATAATCCAGGTTTTGGCTAATACTCTCTTTATCCTGAATTACACAGACCCTCAGATCATGTCCTACTCACTATCAAAGTTGGCATCAATGAGTCTAACATTGATAATTCCATCTGGTCCATATGCAAAGATAGCGAAGAAGAAAAGAACTTTATCAAAGCTATAACTGACAATATACTCGTCCTCGATACCTCAAATATTGCGTCCAAAGAAAACCTGGAAACAACTGTCCAACGACTTGCAAACATCTTCAATGATGCATAGCACTCCTAAGCCAAAAAGAAACACATCACGAAATATTCTAAAGAGTGGTGGACGCATGCATGTACTGAAAGTCTAAACAGATACCATAATACAGGTCATATTGAACATTGGCAAGAATTCAAGTCAAATACCCAAATAGTGAAAAGAGAATTCTTTGACAAAAAAATTCATGAAATTATCTCTTCAAATAAAAGACCATGGGACCTTATAAACTGGGTGAAGAGAAAAACTTTGCCAACTATCAAATCTATCCTATATGAAGGTCAACTATGCAATACACTACCATATTTGTGGTATGCCATACATTTGTCTTATAACTCAGCCAAAAACAGACCTATAAATACCTCCTTCCTAAACAAAATCCCTTAAGCTGACCAAATCCTATGATCTCATTTCTCAAAACAAGAATTCAAAGACGCTATAGCTAAGTGCTCATCTTCATTGACTCCTAGTCCAGACCACATTTCCTAGAGACACTTCAAATCACTAATCACAAATGACAGATGTCTACTAAAAATTACACAAATTGCTAATGTGTGTATTGACTTAGAATTTTGGCCATCCCATTTCAAATCATCCAATACGGTGGTCATACCTAAACCAAACAAAAACAATTACAACTCCCCCAAATCATTCTGTCTCATTGTTTTACTCAATACTATGAGTTAACTCATCGAGAAAGTTATCAGCAACAGGCTTCAATTCCACTTATCAGCTAATAGCTTCCTCGACTCTCATCAGTTTGGAAGTATCCACCAATATTCTACAATAGATACAAGCATATACCTCACTCACCTCATTAGGACGGGTTGGCTTCAACAATGCCACATGAGCATTCTTGCCTTTGATATCGCTCAATTTTTCCCTTCTCTCAACCACCAATTTCTCTCACTGTACCTTAAAAAAGCTGGTCTCAATACTAATGTTATCCATTTTTTCAACAGCTACCACTTAGATCGCTCTACCTCATACTTGTGGAACTCTTTCACTTCCCCCTTCTTTAACATAAACATCAGCATTGGCCAAGGCTCCGCCCTCTCCCCTATTTTATCAGCATTATATCTAGCCTCAATTATAAAAATATCCAAAAAAAGAATTAAAAACCTCAATAAAGAAATTCTTACAGACACCCTCTCTTTTGTTGATGATGGACTTTTGATTTCTCAGGAGAAAAGCTATTTCCTTTCTAACTCCTTCTTATTATGTAGCTATAACATCATATCAAAAATCCTTATTGATTCCGGCCTCGTTATGGAACATAACAAGACTGATATCTTTCACTTCATAAGAGCCCAATATCCCCTCAACCCCTCCATCGACCTAACATCTGTAGGAGGCCCCATTATCAACCCAAAACCCATCTGGAGATATCTAGGTTTCTTTTTCGACCGAAAACTAAACTTTCATTACCATACTCACTTTTATGCCACTAAATACCTCTCTACTCTCAGTGCCATGAAAATGCTAGGCAACTCCTCATGAGGCCTACTCCCCATGCAAAAATGACTTCTATACAGAACTTGCATTCTATCCATTGCAATGTATGGATTCAACCTGTGGTTTTTCAAAGGTGCCCCAATTGTTAAAAATGTCAATGAACTAAAAAAAATGCAATGCAAGGCAGCTCTTTAGATTACTAGTGCCTTCCAAACATCTCCTTCTGATGGCATTGAAGCTATTGCAGGCCTCATACCCATCACTCTCCACATGTGCAAACTCAATGGCAGGCATCACCTCAGATACGGCTCCATCCCACCCTCGCATGCAATTAACTTGCTACTGGATTCATAACATGCAAAAAATCACTCTCCACACAAAGCTGCGACCTCCAAACTCACCAACAAACAGCAATCTAACCTTAAAAGTCCTATCAAGGATGTCAACAAATGTCTCAATGGTATTAGAGATTGTTATAATCTGCTTTTTCCTCTTTTTTCTCTGGGTTCAAGAGTAGTCAATCATTTTTCTAGTAGATTTAGTTTTCACTCTCCTCCTTTTTCATCCAATGAAGATCTCTTCCATCACCTCTGGAACCTTGATCAAGCCTTCAGGTCTTCTCAGATATCACCTCACAACATTGCCATCATAGTAGATAGAGGCATAAAAAAATTGCAAGTTGCCACCACAGTTGCATACATCTGGACTGACAATTCTATTATCCGACATTTGCAAGTCAACTCGATAAACATTACATCAATAGAAGCCAAACTCATGGCTATCCGCTTAGGCCTAATACCTGCTATGAAGAAGGAAAACATTATAACATCATCGTCATTACCGATTCTATTACTGTAGCAAAGAAAATCTTTGAATCTAAAACTGACCCTCTCCAAAACATGTTCATCCTAGTCACATCAGCAATTGACTCCTTTTTCAGAAGAGACAGCAGAAACAAAATTCAATTTTGGTTCTGCCCTAGCAAAGCCAAGTGGCCCAAACACAAACTCGTAGACAACCAAGTCAAAGCCGATAACTGTACTCCCATCTTTCCCAGCAAAGAATTGCACCTATTCAACAAAAAGAAAGAATGCAATAACATCCTCCAGGAAAGGCAAGAATCCTTCTTGTCCAACCCTAAAAGAGGCCAATGCTTCCTCGACTTTGAAAATGAAAATGAAAATGTCATTAAACTGACATATGCTAAGGGCAGCTCATGGCTTCTTTTCATAGGCTTCACCAACTTGCTATGCACCCATTTCACTCACATGACTACTGGTCATGCCCCCATTGGGGAATACTGACAAAGATTCTTTCCTCACCTCTCCACTAGCTGCCTGTGTAGTGAAGCTGAGATTCAAACACGAGAACACATCGTCATAGAATGTGATATACATGACCCTTCCACATGCCCATACAACATCATCATAAACAGTTTTGTTCACTTTCTAGTGGACAACCCTAGCATATTTAGTTTCGACAATGGTTGAGATCTTATCACAGCACGACTCTCTTGAGTAAAAGCACAGCACTTTCCTTCTTCATTTATCTCTCTTCTCATTTTCTCTCTTTTTTCTCTCTATGTATTTAAGTAGGTACTGTGTACTTACTACGGTCTGCCTTTGTGCCCTGTGTAATAAATTGATGATTTTAAAAAAAATAGCAATTTAAGTCTCTTGTAATCTACATTAACTATGGTCAAAGCTTCAGACATTGTTCTTATCCTTGTTGCTATTATATTCTTCCCTTGTTATGACTTGGCAAAACAGCTAAGTTAATATTAATATTTCTTTTCTTTTTCTTTTCTTTTCTTTTATCAATAGATGCACAAGAGTAAAATGACTCATAGGAAAGTGCAGGACAATACCACAGGATTAGGGTTAGCATTTATGTATAAATAATGTACAAAATCTAACAAGAACTTTATCAAGTTAACAAGAACTTTATCAAGTTCTTCTTGTCAACTTAGACTTGGGGTAGGTTTAGGTCATCATAGCTAAGACCTTATACTTCTACTGTCATATTGGTTGTTACTGGCTATAGCTATGATCTTCTCATTAATATCTTGCTAATGATATACATTTTTACTTTTATTTCTACTTTTCTTTCTTGTCAGTTTTTGCTCATTAGTGAGGCTATTGCTATAATGTTATTTACCAGGACATATTCACACTTTCTGGTTAATCTACAAGAAGGTACATGTTAGCGTCTAAAGTCCAATGACCAGAATTAAGCCAACTGTCTCTTTGTTCAGAGTTTAACAAAGAGAACTCGATGGAGTTCTCGCTTAATTCTCTACTACTTATACATTTTACTACTGTGGCTATATGCTTGCTTTCCCATGGTCCTCATGTTACTCTAGTCATGTGACACACTGTGACTGTGACCATCCATCACACCCCATTGTGACATTGTGACAAAGTCACATGATACTTTCCTGTACTCCATCTTGTAGTTATAAGTCCAATAAGAAAAGAAAAGAAAAAGAAAAGAAATATAAATAATGACTTAGCCATTTTGCCAAGTCATGACAGTACAGGCAAAAGAAAGGTATAGAGAATTCATTGACAGTGTCTTTTGATAGTGCTTTTGTACTTCTATGACCCTTGCCTCTACCCATAGATTCTAATACCTCTGGATTATAAAAGATACAAGGGCAGTGTAGAGAATAAGGACTCAGTGCAAACCAGCACTAGTTTCATAGTTATGTAAATGTTCTTCATTATATGTTGCATTTAAAGACCCTTATAATAGTCTACCTATTTTCAGCTAGTCTACTAGTGTTTCTGTAGACTACTTATACCCATTTTTATACTTGTGTACACCTCAGTTGTTGTCCTGAACACTGAGGTTATTAGCTCTCACAGGCAGATCAGCCCTGAGTGATAGTGATCTTTGTTGTTTACTTTGCATTACCCTACTGGGCTGTTGTATTTTTTCTTGCTCACATTTTATGTATGCATGAATAGTTTTTGTGGACTATCAAAATGCAGGGGGAGGTAAGTTGTAGTCTGTCAAGGTAGACATTAGCATGGGTGCAATTAATACAGCAAGAAAA
>Ga0153991_1000142_pt1 | contig 17658 bp, 12 predicted proteins | sample TSNC075MetaG_FD_104681 | JGI IMG/M metagenome (GOLD analysis project Ga0153991, IMG submission 104681) | Attine ant fungus gardens microbial communities from North Carolina, USA - TSNC075 MetaG | ecosystem: Host-associated > Fungi > Mycelium > Unclassified | place: USA: North Carolina, Jones...
ACAAAGTTAGTAGACATGGATATTCTATCCCATGCCTTGTGCACCGACTCAACTCTAAGCTTAGAGTGAGTCTCAACCAAGCCCCTGTTACAGGACTCAACTGTGGTAGTGGCATTTACCACAATGACCTCTGCAGTGGGAGTGTCGAGTGGAATCAACACTTGGCACCTAGTAGGCCCATACATTGTCATCTTGGGTGCCCTTGAGGCACCAGAAGAAACTGCACCTCTTCTGTTTGGAGAGACACTAGCACCAAAGCCAGACTGGTACATGGCAGGGACCTTCTCCATAGGAAGGTTGGGAAACATATCATGGAGATGAAGAAGGCTCTCATACTCTGGATGAGCAGAGGCTGGAGCAAACCTTGGAGTAGACTGGGGGTTTCCACTATGAGCTGCTTAGGCAAAGGACTTGGGTGCCTGCTTGGGCACCTGGGGTTTGGTGGCCACCTTCGTGGGGGTGGGCTTAGCGGTAGCCGTCTTGGCTGGTGGAGGTGGAGGTGCTCTCGACACCACCGGAGTAGGAGTAGGCACGTTCTGGGAGTGTGTGGAGAAATTAGTAGAGGGAGGGACTTTGCCCTTGCCCTTGCTCTTTTTGTTAGTAACAGTAGTGAAGGGAGCTTCCTCCACTGCTGGCTGATCAACTGCCATCTCATTATCTAGAGATAGCTCCTGGGATAAGTTAGGACCATAGAGAGTCCTCATAGCCTCCACAAGTGAAAGAGAATCAGGCTGAGGTGAGACTTTAAAACGATCCCACCCCGCTGCAGACATAGTTTGGAACAGGTGCCATATAATGGAACCTGCTCCTAAGATAGGAGGAAACTGTTCAATAGGACGGCTTCCAATAGGATGCTTCTGGATGAAGCGTACAATGCGCAATACAGACGAGGCGAGAACTTTGGCATCATTCTCTAAATAGCCAAAGTGACCAGACAAGGATGTGACATAGTGTTCACCATCCCACAAGTCACAATCATGTGTGACATTAGGTGTGATAATGTCACTTGTTACGGGTTATGATGCCTGAGGTAAGCTGTCACAATTATGAATAACTAGTGTATCACAGTCACCTGTCACATCACAGGTGCCTGGCACTGTACTGCCACCCTCTACTTGGAAAAATGACTTAGCTATTCCATGGTTTGGGCCATGAGACATCAAACTGGTTGACAAAGGGACCTAGAGGGCAGAAGTCACCCAGAGGCAAGGCCCCTGCTCTCCTCAGTAGAAACTTGGTCATCCCAACTCATAAAATGTGTTCTCCCTTCAAGAGCAGAGGGAGAGGGAGCAGCAGGGAGCTGGAGAGGGGCAATTCTGTGAGAGAGCTTACCTGTAATGATCCTAGAGGCAGTAGGTGTCCTAGGACTAGAACTAACCTCCTCCTCTTCACTTTCCTCCTTCTCAGAGGAAGAAAAGAGCTCAGGAGATGCATTTCTAGAGACCTCAGCAGCTAAGACACTCCTAGAGGAGCATCTGACAATACGACGAGTACGAGAGCATCCTCTGGGATGAACACATTTACCAGCCCTAGAGCCGGCACAAGAAATAAGATTGAGTGAGTCTGGAGACTTACCAACACTAGTAGGAGTAGCCTGGGGGCCAGGGGGACAAGCATTGGTAGCAGATGATTTATTCTGAATATTTGATTTAACCATGGTGGTGGTTAGAGGGAAAGAAGGGATGTGTATGGCAACATCTTTTGGAAAGTACTATCTTCAATACTGTAAATTATCTCAACTCTTATTTCCGAATGTTTCATTTTGCCCAAATCATCATTATGCTATGCATATTCCTGACCTTCTCTAGTTTTGGGAACTGCTTATCAAGCTAAGTGAATTTTCATATAAAAGACATAATAGTCTTCTTCAAAAGATCAAGACAAATAAGCATCTTTGTGAGTATATTTCCTTTATTATATCAATCTTCAAGACTTACATTTCATTATAGGGGAGTTAGACTTGACAATGCTACAACAGATTTGTTGTCGAGGCCAGCTCTTGGGTCATTTGAAAAGTAATGGGTCACCATATCATATCTCAGAGGTCTCAAAAGCAGCACTCACAGTACTATGCTCTAGACCAGCTTCTCCTATCTGTGATACTGTTCTCATTACGAAACAAAAACATCAATGTCTTCCATTAAATGTTTATGATCTTCTCCTTGACTATATTCATACTCAATATCCATATTTCCGGTACTACAAAGACCTTTCCCATCTCCTAGATGCACATGTACTTTCACCTTGGGTTGTAGAGAAGAACCATATCATCTATAAGACATGGTCATTATCTACCTTTAGTGAACATAGTGGAAACAGCTCTATTGAATATTACAGCAATGTTAGAACAATTGAATATGGCCTCATCTGCTCTATCTGGGTTCAATCTCTGGGTGATAGAGATACAGATTAGCATACATTTCTCCTTATCTTTCCTCATGAACAACTGTCTAATACAGATAGGTCACTTAGCCTATACTCTGGTTTTCCTGGTTTTCAGTGTGTAGTAGTCTATATGCGCTGACCTCTTGTGGTCAAAGCCACAAACATGATCATCATTCGACTTGAGGAAGTGATCAGTCAAGTAGCATCTTATAATCGAGCTCCTGGAACATTTGGTATCAAGCGTGCAATTACAATACTTGTAGGTAGTCTACATTGTAATCGTAATTAGAAAGAACTGTAATTACATTAGCTTTGATGTATGGGTCTAGTCATTCTCAAAATATGATAAATCTCAATGTGCATAGACCATAATGTGTGGTGGGCATACATAAATGATTTTACTATCCGTCATCTGGTTCTGGGTATGGCATAAGTCCCAAAAACGTATACTTTGTACTCACAATCTTTATCCTAAAGACAATGATGAACAACCTCTATGGCCCAACTGCTCCAAGTATGTGACATCTCAACTGCAGAACCTTGTGTGGGCTTGTTGGGACCAAGATCCTACAAAGCAGCCCTCTTTTGCTAATATTGTACCACTTACATAAATAATCTGCAAGACTACTCCGTTGTTAACAGAAGATTTCACTCCTTTCTATATATCTGAGTTACCTGAACTAGAAATTGAGGATCCAGTCAGCTCACCCAACATTAGACCAGTTCTCCTTCCTATTAAAGAACACAAACAAATTAGACTTTGCCAGTCATAAAACAAGCTCCGTTGTTGTCTGTCGCACCCGAACTGCCCAAGTGAGGCTGAATTTACTTGCTGTTGATTGAATCCATTATTGCCTGGAGTGAGGCCAAAGTCATTCACCTGTCATTATTGTTTGTGTCCACAGTCACTGAATACTGCCCATTGTTACCTCAAGCGAGGTTGAATTTGCTTGTCATTGTCATTCATTGTCGTTGTACCTGTCTCCCAAGTGAGGCTGAATTCACTTGCCGTTATTGTCCGTTGCACCTGAACTGCCTAGAGTGAGGCTGAAGTCATTCATTGTTATTGTCGTTTGTGTCCACAGTCACTGAACACTGCTTGTTGCTGCCCCAAGTGAGACTGAAGTCATTTGCCATTCATTACCATTTGTTGCTATTCTGTTACGCCTTTTGGAGAGCCTCTTTAGGCATAGACCATGGGATAGATAACAGTTGTCTGGAGAGTTGTAGAATTGAGGGAGTACATATTTGAGATTTGTTTGATGTCTTCTTGATGCATCGCTTGGCTTGAGGGGGTATGTTGGAATTTGGATCTGATGCAAGCCTGCACGATGCATGTAATTGCTTATTGTTTCAGATTCTATTGTTTGAAATAGGTATATAAGTAGTATAGTTATTTTGTACTCACCATCCGTTTGTAATGTTGCAACTGTAATTCAATACTTTGGTGGTCAATACCAGATCCAACACAAAGAACTCTTTTTAGGTAGGTAGCATACTGACATTTTTGTGATCCTTAGATTCTGAACCATGTGGTACTCTTCGAGTACCTAACTATGCTCTTTTTGTCAGTCATAATCATCCAGAAGATCATGTGAGTACTACTTATTATCCCTTATATCTCCTTTTCTTAGTTATACCAGGTGCATTTCAACGTATTCAGCTCTCTGAAAAAAGATAAACCTTGGGAGAGTATACCAACCACTGTGGAGTTGAGGAATGCTGGGACCAAATTAACCATTTAATGGACTCGACATCACTGATCACATGCATGGAATCAACATCCAACAACGCGTTGAGTGATTTGTATGACAGTGTTGATATGGCTATGATGATGTCATGGTAAAGACAACAAGAAGGACTCTATAGATGGTGAAAGAAGAATAAAGGAGATTTTCGTATATTTTGGGTATACGCATCTAAGACCAGATAGAAACAACTGGTCTTAGAGCTTACATGGTAGACATCTTATATACAAAACAAGTATACAACTATTTACCTAAGAATAAATGTTTCAGGTGTCTCGGCATAATTAGAGAGACAAGAGGAGGAATGTCAAAAGGTAAATAAATTTTCTGAAATATACTTCATCAAACCTTTGAGAATATATTTTGTCAGGATCTCCTTGATTCTGATTCCTAAAGACAAAAGCAGAGTAATACTGTGACTATTATCAAATACTGTAGAAATCTAGTATTCCATTTCTTTTGTCTCATCAAAATCTTCCTCATCTGCTGAGATTTTCTTACTTTCAACATTAGATAGATCATCCAACTTGTACCTAGCCAGGATATCTTCACTATACTTCTGCATAAATACTTTATCACTGAGCTGTTTATCTTGGCTATATGTAAATGTTTCTTCTATGTCTGGAAGAAATGCAATAGATTTGTTGGCAATTTTATAATGTAATTGAGGTTGCAGTTGACTGAAAAATTCAGGATCATAGTAATCAACAGGGACCCCTTGTGGAAGGGTAGAAAAGGCTGTGTCTTGTGGTTCACTGGGCATGTAACGAAGTCAGTCCTAATGGATGCCTCTTTGTATAATCATATTGTGCCTCTTTTTCCTACTTCTTGTTAAGTAACCGAATAAATTTCTCCATGCTGGTAGAGCATTCAGGGTGACGCTTAATCCAGTATATTAATTGTCCACCCTCCTTCTGACCATCTGGATCAGCTTTATCATCTGATGTCCTCTTAGATGTGATAAGTTTGATATACTGCTAAGGATATCTATTCCAGATGAGAAAATCACAGCAAAGATCTGCAAGCTGATACAATAGGTGATAAAATATATGGTAAAATAAAAACAAGTGAGAAAAACTTATATATCTCCTGTTCTGGTATTGAGGATTAATTTCAGATGTTGTTTGAACACTTCTAGGATTACGAGTTTTCTTCTTAAGTAGCTTGAACATATGGTGATATACAAAGTAGTCATATAAATGGATGAGGAAAGCCATATCATGTAGGTACTTCAAAGCTAGTCCCTGACAGTCATATGCATGGCTGACAAAGGCCTATTGGAAAGTATTTAAGACTATAATCCGGCAGATGCTGTTGTATACAGAATACGGAGTTTGGTTGAGGTCAGGACACCATTAGATAAGACCAAATTTGGAGATGGAAACCTAAACAAATTTGAGAATGAATTCTTTGACAGCCTTGACTTCTGATGCAATTTTCTTTGATGTTGCAATAGAAATACTTGTTCCAATCTTGATGAGATCTGGCTAAATAAGTGAATATCTATCAGCAATTTTTTTTTTTTGTTCAAAAATTTATAACACGTTGCTCGATTGCAGTCCACAGCAGACTATCTACAACAAGTAGCCTACATGAGCCTCAAGGACCAGATTGTCCTATCACAGGCAAGACACTATCAGTATCAAAGAAGAAATCTAACCTAAGAGAGAAAAGAGAACTAGATACAGGTTGCTCATAACCAACCTTCAAATAACACGTTCAAGTCAAAAAACCTATCATGCCTAGAATACAAAGTCAAATGAAACTAAGAGAGATGAGACTGAGAAACTATCTACAGCACAAAGAAAAGAGAAACCAAGTGAGACACTCATGGAGGCTCAGGGGACTCAGAGAATAGACAATCCTAAGAAGAGAAGGCAAAAGCACTAGGGTACTCCTTCAGGAACTTGACAAAGTCCTTGACAGTTGGCACTAAGTCAGTCAAGGGAAAGTGGGTAAACTGGCGGCAGTTGACAAAGATATGTTGACGTGTTTCCACCTGGCAATGGCCACACAGATACTGGGTGTGCTCTGCAGGGAAAAAGCACTGTCTGAACTCCCCAATGGAAGCATAATTAAGAATGGCTCGAGTTACCCTGGTACACAAGGTAACCGACTCGCCAATGAAGGAAAGCTAGTCTCTAATTTTAGCATAGGAGGGCTGGAGGAGGTTCTTAATACCACCTTTGAGAGGGAGGAAGTGACGATTCTGAGATGAAGGATGAGCAAAAGATGTTCTCCATGCATTGAGACAGGCAGTAGCACTCTTGGATTGAAGAGCATCAAGCAAAGTAGCTAGGTAGTGTCCAGCAGCGATCTTGGTACTGGTAGCATCTTCATGTGCCAAGAAGTAAAGGGACTACTGAGCCTTGCTTGGACAGTCCTAGAAGTGGATGAAGCAATCAGAGTGATTGGTAAAGAAACCCCTAAGGGCTTGGACGATGGCAAGGGAGTAGGCCTGGTCTGAGTGAACAGAAGCATTAACTGCTCTTCTAGCTGTAGTAAGAGAATCAGTAATGATAACAATGCGCTTGACGTCAAAGGAAGTGGCCTTAACAATACCAAGTCGAATGGCAAACAACTTTGTGTTGAGAGCTATAACTCATCCTGTAGGCACCTTGAATGATGACACCTGTTCTCTTAGTCTCCAGAAGTGGGCAACTGAAACAGCCTGCATATTTCTGGGAGGAATGACACTTGTATTAGTGGTAACTACAAGTGTTAATTGATTAGAGAAGGCTTCATGACAAAGTTGGTTAAGAGCGTCGAACTAGAGCTTGTGAGTGTGCCCATTGGAGCAATCACAGGGATAGAAAGAAACATGATCAGGAAAGTTGTCCAACAACCTATATCCTGGGTGTATCTCAGGGTGGAGTGAATCAAAACGTTTTGTAAGGTTAAGAAGTAACACTTCAGTATCAAGAAGAGGGCTTCTCAACTGAGCACTCTGTGCATCAGTAAGAAGGGCAAGGGACTGTGGATGGGGATGAGCACCCTTAGAGTTGCAAGCACTAAGATGAGAGAGTAGTGCATGCTGAGAAGAAAGCATAGCAGCCCTAAGACAGGATCGCTTGACCAGCTTCTTGAGATGGAGATGAATAGGAATAAGACCTACCAGAGCCTTAATTCCACCAGTTGGAGAAGTGCAAAAGGCACCTAGAATCCAAAGAGCAGCCTTGCGTTGCATGGTTGCCAGAAGAGAGACCTGTGCCTTGGTAAGAGCTCCAGAAAAGTACTAGAGTTGAAAGCCATAAGTGGCAATAGGAACAACACAGGACTGATAGAGAAGTCGTTTTTGTAGAGGAAGAAAACCTTGAGTGGAGTTGCCAAGTATGCCCATTGCCTTGATAGTGGTTAGTGCCTTGGTAGAGTAGAACTGAACATGTTCCTTGAAGGAGAGTTGTCGATTAATACCTCCCTTCTTTCCCTCTAACCACTACTATAGTTAAATCAAATAGTCAGAATAAATTGTATGCTACCAATGCTTGTTCCCCTGGCCCCCAGGCTACCTCTACCAGTGTTAGTGAGTCTCCAGACTCACCCAATCTTATTTCTCATGCCAGCTCTAGAGCTGGTAAACACGTTCATCCCAGAGAACAAATAGAAGTAGCAGCACTAGGGTATAAATGCTAAGAAACTATTAAATGTGTAGCAGAAGGGTCAAGATTCCTAATTCCAGCAGTTTATCAATAGCGGCAATATTGGTATACATAGCAGATATGCTCGTTGTTCTATATTGTGCCTTGAGCCAGTTTAGCAATTCTCTAGTGTGCTCCATACCTGCCTTCATGGCAAGGTTTCTAATATCAGTAGAGACGTATAACATTAGATTGCTATATGCCTAGGCATCTTGATTGTCCTAGTTATCTCTAGTCCTGATTGACTCCTCTGTTTCTATACCATTCTTTTGGACAATTGGAGGTTTGCTGTTCAGCACTATTCGGCAGCCTATAGCATTGATAACGTGATGTGCTGTAGTCTCCCATTCTATAAAGTCATGCCCATTAAAGGTTTGAAGGAAGCTCAAGGTTTGAGTAGCTATCTAGGGAGATCAAGAAACTATTATCAGTAAGAGTTCACAACTACAGGTGAGCATAGGATGTAAGGTACTTATGCTTGCAGTTAATTGTACCTATGATAGCATTGTCTGCACATTACCTGCCTATTAGGGTCTATAACCTGTTGAGATAAGACCAGCGAGTATTGTGCAGTGGTCTATACACTAATGGGCTCACCTAGGAATATCTTGAAAGTAAAGCAAAGAGGAGTTTAGTGGATAAGTAACTTGTTATTGATATTGGACTCTATGAGCCTTTTATACATTGTTGTAGTTGATAAGAATGATGAACTAATTATGTAATAAACTAAGTGATATCAAAACCCACACCATATTAATCTACTCCTATATGACTTGAAAAGAGATTACATAATAAATAGAGCTAATCTTGCACTACTCAACTATGCCTGTATAAGAATTCTGAAACAGTAACAAGGGCACCACTGTATACAAAGGGACTATATACAGGACATCACATTAAGTGATGTAAGCAACTCATAGTATTGAGCAGTAACTGGAGCTATACTATGTTTAGCTTTTAGTACTAGAGTACCTTTTTTTCTCTTCTTAATAAACCTTTTTCTGAAAATACCAACTGTGCCTGTTATACTAACAGGATTGTTTAAACTTGCTATAGTAATATATATAACAAAGTCATGGTATATAAATTCTATTCTATTTATGACCTGATATATGCAGCCAAGCTATGTAAAATTTTCTTGATACAACACAGCGTTTCTTGTTGAATGAAAGTACATATAAGCAAATAATACATCCAACAAAGACTGTAAAAGCAGATCAATCTCAGTTATACTGTTCTAACCATGGAGTTTACTAAAAGTAGCAATTGTGTATTTATTAAGCTCCTTGGTGATTCTAATTATGAAAATTCTGTTCAAATAGAAAAGAGAGTGGGTGACCAGTAATAAGGGCTTTAACTCACTTCAGTATAAAACCTGGATGGCTATCAATTACTGTCAGTATTTGTTCTCATGTCAGACCTAGTTTTTAATTCTTGTTTGCAGCAATTTCTTCTGCAGTACCAAGTTCAATTCCAAATGCTGTGCTGTACCATATGTTATATACTCTTAACTGCTTGAACAGAACTTGCCTATATCTGTACAAACTATATGCCAGCCTATACTAGGGCATTTGAAGAAAAATACTATATGGTTTGTGCAGAACTAATGATTAGGAATGAATATCCAAGCCTAAACAAATCAGACTAAGAAGTTGCCATAAGTAGACTAGACATGTTTACTAAGACCTTGGCATATAGGATAAAAGGCTATAGTAAATTATTTGCTAGTGAAGAGACAATCAGAAAGCATTATGCTGGAGCTCAGATCCCTACCCAAAAATAACATCATGATCACATAATGTATTCATAGAATGCTCTTTTATATTATACTATCTCTTGACTAGTTTATTCCTTTGTTAGATAAAGATTAGATCACGAAGCTAAATAAAAAAATTAAAGATATGATAAAAGCAATTGAACTTGATACTATTAATGCCCACTATATTAATACTTTACTAAGAAAAATAAAGTAGTTAGAGCATATATGAGGTTACAAGCTCATAGAGTTGCGTTCTTTAGTGGGTTTACCCACAGCAAATGAGTTTTCTCAATTAAAGCAAGCAATGGAATAGATTATCAAAACTGCTATGAATACCAGTGTGTTTTCTAGTACTTGCATCAATCAAGTCTAATAGAGGTTGGGCAATTGTAGCTGAAGTGACATCTATTATTGCCTGCTTTGTTTTTTGCATGTGAGCAGTCTTTCTGTTTAACCTATATTCAGATAATTCTACTACTAAATGTGTATATGAACAACATATAGAACTCAACAAATAACACTACGAAGAGACTTACTCTATATTCAGTAGTCTGTGTACACTTCAGCATATTGCCTCTGTAATTGCTTATGCAACACTATTCCTCCTAGCATTCATCTGATTTGATGTGGACAAAATGGAATCATATGGTGGGAATTATTGATTACTCTTGCTGTATTCTGGAACTTTGGGCAAAAGCTAATACACCAAGTTTACAAAGGGTTCCAGAAGGTTATACTTAGCTCTAATCTTTAAATTCCTAAATACATTGTAAATGATCTGACAAATGCCACTTCTGAATATAGGTTTATTACTAACTCATGAAATGAAAAGCTAGTGAACAAATACACAATATATGATATAATTATGGCTGACCCTATTTTATGGTAACAGTTTGTGATTGGGGTTAGCCCCAATAGTTTCTTTTTTAAATCTTAGTTGACTGTATTAGTAGTTGATTGACTATTCTGATGTTCTTCTTGTTTACATAACTGCTATTGATATTGAAACAGGGTCTCCTAGCTAGGGAATGAAACTTACTTAGATCCAACTTTCAAACACAGCATGTTAAACATGTGGTCTATATGTAATTGGTTGTTATTTGGCCATAGTTGTTCAATACTCAAAGATATCAAGTATCAAGAGAAGAGATACATTAATACCTCATGTACTTGATGCCTTTTGCCAAGAATACACAAAAACTGTTACACTTTGCCTGTATCTATTTACAAAGTAGGTAGTTTAGATATTATTTCCAGACCAGACTGCTTTCCTCTCTTTATGATGTATGAACCTGTTTGTCAAGTTTGACCACTTATATACAACAGAGAAACTTTCTCATGTATTATAAGTTGTTAGTCTTAAGATGATAGATATAGGTATTGGTATACAAGACCATAGGCAAATGTTGGTGTGTATAAGATGTGCTTACTGTCCAAAACTAGATAAGCTTATGATGTTTAATGATAAGGAGGATATAGCTATGCTTCAATCAGGTCATTTAAAAGCCATAGAGGATAAGCTATATGGTGTGTCTACTAGATATCTTGGTCAATTGCTAGAGAATATAGTTAAGCCATTTGCAATGGCAAATGCAAAGTGGCAAAGGATGATAGACATGCCAAAAAGTGGAAAAATAGTGAATTTAAATGATTTCCCAGTACATAATACATAGAAGTAATATCTGATGCCAAAGTAGACAGTGCATACATGTTATAGATACAAACAACAAATGCATACTATATTGGTGGATGAGACAAATCACCTTGGCAACTCAAGTAAATCTTCTATTGTACAGTCTCTTTCTGATCATGTTTTCACAATACTTCCAGTACTCAACCAAATAGTGAAAGGTGTCAAGCTCTGCAATTTGTTCTAGTATATCCATATCCTCTGTGTTTAGCACTTGTAACATTATGCTGAAAGGGAATTGCATACTGGGACAAACAAAATAATGATATGCTAGCTCCCAATTGCATGCTAAAGGTCTGAGGGGAGATAATCAAAAATAAAGGTTTATAAATAATTAGAAAAAGTAGAATTATATGCAGCTCCAGTAAAATATATGTTGGTTATCGTAAAATGAATATAAGATCTCTCTAGATCGATATTGCATAGCCTCCCTAAGGTGTTAACCTTTACACACCATGACTAGACTCAACTGGAAAATACAGTTAGTTGATCACTCATGGACCCTCTATACTCAGTTGCCCCCTTGTCTGTACCCTCAACACTAAACCTTATAGGTATGATACAATTCAAGTGTGTACCTAGCCAAGCTTTCCCAGCCTACTGTCCTCTCTGAATCCTACCTGAGTTGCATCTGCTATTCTTCTCTAGATCGAGTTCTGGGTATATTCAGTGTTCTTCTCAAGACATCCCTTTGGTCCCAGTCTTCTTACTCTCAATAGATCTGCATTCATGATTCCAGAGACAGTGTAGATAGAGGTAGGAGTCAAGAGGTTTCTCTTCTATCTAACCACACTCTGGATACTATATTAATGTTATTACAAAGCCCTGAAACTCAAGAAATAAAATATAAAAAGGAAACTATTACTACTTTTAGGATTCTATCAACTCCTTTTTGTTCTAAGGCCTCTCAAAATCCTACTGATGATGCAACCCTCTTCTTTCTTTATAATAATGCATTCCCTTACTAAGTCTTTCCTATCAAAGATGACACATCTTCATTGCCACTTTCTTCTAGAATATTCTTCTATCTTCCCCTATCATGCTCTTGATGCTGCTTTGTAATTTGGACTTTGTTGATTATCTGTTAAACAGTTAGCAAGTCTCTATAAATGTCTAGTATCTCTAAGTCACGTCCTAGAGATCATTTATCTAAATATAATTGATATGATGCCATCAATGCTTATTTACAAGCACAAAGTCTATTAGTCTAAGTTTATTGTCTAAGTAGTACTGGTTCTAGAGTACAAGTCTGCTATTCTTCTTAGTTAGTCTATCCAAAGGTAGATCTAGAGCATAGTCCTTCAGTAACTTTCTTAGTAACCCAATGCCAGTTCATCCTAATTGCCTTTCGAGGTATCGGCATGAGCTCTAGGTTGATTATCACTAGCTTAGTGTCTTTATCATATAGTATTATGTTCTGAGGATTATAGAAAGAGTTTTAGAGCAAATTCTAATTAAGAATCCGTTGTTATAAAGCATATCAAATGTTATCTTCTGCAGAAAATTTGCTTGCAGTATAATAGCACCCTATCCTAATGCTACATAACTAGTTAAGAATTGCCACAAGAACAATATAGAGAGGCCATAACTATAAATAAAAGTAATGCTGATTTTGTTCCATGGTTTTTATTACTAACAGTAATATTTCTAGTCTGAAAATACTAACAGCATTATGTATAATATAAATAGAACTGCAAGTGTTATTTTGGATGGTCCATATATAACTGATAACTTGTAACATATTACTGAACTATCTAGCCTAAACTCTATATCTTGTTCTAGTTTACTACTACCCGAAGCAACCAGTACACGTCAGATCATAATCTCTTCCTGGACCAGTTTATCTGTCACCTTGCAAGAGTATATTCAGTATAGTAGCTTCATCGAACAAATACAGCTATCTCTTAAGGTGACTTTTACTCTGTAATTGGATTTTTGTTGCTAACAATATCTATTACAGAATATTAACAGTGTATTGCTTAGAGCTCATAAAAAAACCTTAGGAGATAAGCAAGATGAGCTAGTATCAGGTTATAAAAAAAGATATTAAATAATAACATTCTAGATCCACTTTATACTAGACATATCCTACAAGAGATAGTAGACTTGAACTTTAGAGCTATTAGTATACTAAAAACAGACTTAAACAAATATGCTTCTGATTGCAAATAAACATTAATGGTATTAGATCAGATATATTTAAATAAATGACACTTAGAACATGACTCAAGAAATTTGGACAGTAGTTAGAGCTTACTAATCAATTGACAGATAATTAAGAAGTTCTAAATCATGAGCTAACAACAAAAGGAAAAACAATAAAAAATAGAGAAGATTCTAGAAAAAAGTGGTAATAAGAACATGTCATTAATAGAAAAGATTTAGGAGAGAAATGTATAAGCCCTAGGAGTTTGGAAAAACTTAGTAAGAGAAAGAGTTGATAAAAACCCAAAAGTAGTAATAGTTTTCTTTTATCTTTTTTATCTTTGAGTTTTAGATATTTATAATGATTTTAATATAGTATCTAGAGAACAAGAATAGAAGAAAAGAATCTCTTAGTACTTACCTCTATTATCACTATCTTTGGAATCATGAAATGTGAATCTATTGAGTATAAGAGTTTGAAATTAGTAGGAAGTCTTAAGAAGAACACAGAATATACCCAGAACTCAATCTAGGAAGAAATAGCAGATACAACCTAGACAGACTAAGAAAGCTTGGCTAGGTGCATACTTAGATTGCATCATACTTGTAAGGTTCAGTATTGGGGGTACAGATAAGGAAATAACTTAAAGATTAATACCTTAGGAAGACTATGCAATGACAATCTAGAAAGATCTTACTATCTTTTTATCAACAGATATTTATAATTTTACTTAAAAACTGTATATAATATTTAATTTTTCCTTTAAAACCTTCATTTCAGTTATCTTCTCTCAAATCTTTAGTATGCAATTGAGAGCTAGTACCACGTCTTCTTGTTTGTCCCAGTGTGTAATTCCCTTTTGCACTCTTTTAACAGATTATAATATATATTAGTAGATGAAAAATTGCTCACAATAACCTTTTGGACCACTTGTGTTTAACAAAGTACCTAATAGACCCTGGAAAATGATTTTTATGGACTTAATCACTCAATTGCTAGAGTCAAATAATTACAATGCTATTTGTGTTATTGTCAATAGGCTTACCAAAAGAGCTCATTTCATTTCTATCAATAATTGGTTTTTATTCAAAGATATGGTGTAGTTATTATATGATAAGGTTCATCCATTGTATAGACTACCCCTACAAATAATTTCAGATAGAGGAGTACAATATTTGGCTGAGCTATTCCAAGAATAGTGCAAAATTTTAGGAATAGAATTTATTATGTTGATAGTATACTATCTACAAATAGATAAACAAACAGAATTTGTAAACCAGGCTTTAGAGCAATATCTTAGGTGCTATATAAATTATAATTTTAGTAATTGGTTAGATCTACTACCAAGTATAGAATTTGTATACAACAATTAAGCATATAAAGAAATCAAAAAAGTCTGTCCTACTTTGAATATGGTAAACATCTGAGAGCAGGTCCAATTTTAGTCAAAGAGTCATCACAAAGGGACTTAAATAACCTGATATAAAAGACATAAAGTCTTGGAGTAGACAAAAGTAACTCTTACTCTTGTAGTAGAAAGAATAAAGTAGTACTATGACAAGAAAGTCCAAAGCATCCATTTAAAGTTAGTGACAAAGTGCTACTCAATTTGAAGGATTACCAGACCATGAAGCAAGCATTATGACCCTAGTACAAAGAACTATTTGAAATAATCAAAAAGTTGTCCTTGGTTATGTTCTGGCTTAGAATGTTACCTCATTACTGAGTATTACACCTAGTCTTTTATGCTAGCAAGTTAACTCAGTACTCTGAATCTACTATCTGTGGTTAGAAAGCTACTCCCCTACCACCTACCATAATATAAAGCTAAGAAGATTAGAAGGTAGAAAAAATTCTAGACTTATAACAAAGATATAGAAAAATGAATATCTCTCTAAATGGAAAGAATACACTCAAGGAGATAATACATGGGAACCTGAAAAAAATTTACAAAATATAGGCAAAAAGTTGCAAGAAAATCTTTAGAGTATATCAAAAACAAGATAACTTCTCAACAAAGCTCAAACTAAAAGAAAGAATAATGTCATAAATTTCATTTGAACCTATCTCTACCAATTCTCATGGTCTTAATGACAATGAAAAGCCCTTGAAAAGACCTTCTGATCAATGCTAGTCATGTCTTGAGGCAATCAATATTGGTTGAGATATCAGGCAGATCAACAGGTAACTACTATAGTACCATTATTGCTGATGTCTCAGAAACTATCACAATTGATGCTCCTAGCAAAAGCTCTCCTCATAATGCTCAGAATGAGCCTAGAACAACCCCAAGACAATTAATATTAGTAGAGATATAAAGTCCTTAATATTTGCATATAAACATCAACTAATTACCTATAGATAGTCATTTGTCTTTTCTTAGAACAAAGGATAGCCTCCATATGGTTAAGTTATTGCATTTTCAAGCACAAAAGCACTACTATATATAAAATAATAGGTAGTAGCATATAATGGCCTGTTCTAGTATATAGACCATTACAATTCTGTATATAAGGACTCTTAGTCTGAGGATTAGACCTCAAACTTAATAACTGCTTTTGTTACTATCTTAACTTCACATTTTTGAACTTTTCAAGTATTAAATCACTAATCACCAATAAGTGACCTTTTGTGATACTACTTATTATTGATAGTCTGTTATAAACTGCGATCAAGTACTGCATTATAAGTTTTTAAACAAAAAAAAATACACTTGAGAGAAATTTTGAGCAAAGACAAATAAGCAGGGATTTGGTGTTTGAGAGAACTACTATTTCTAGGCATAAATTTGGTTCCCAAATAGAATTTAGGCAGTCAACTCTCTAGGGAGTAAAATGACCATCTAATTGATGATTTCTCCTAGATCCACTTGCTCTGGGTTTATTCTTCTGGTTTCACTCTAGAAGTATAATCCTCTTATCAACAATTGCCTTAGTAGGTTTTACTCATGGTATCTAAGATAGATAATTTCACAAGGTACATGTTATGTAGATTTTATTCTTTTCTTTTTAAATGTGTTTCTAATAATTATTGTCTATTCTCATGACTACTTATTAGTATATTTTGAAAAAAGATAAGTCTTCTTTACTATAGTGTAGCTCCTCACTGATTCTGGCAGGTATTATATTTTAAAAGCATCTTTGTCATCATTTTCTGGTAGATAAGACCTAAAAATATTAGATAGTCATTGAACAAATACTGTTTAATTTTCTCTAAAATATTAAGAGGTTGGTGAGAGTCTAGCTTGTTGATAAAGAACAAGTAGTCTAGAGCTATTTCTCTAAGGTAGAAGATTGCAAAAACAATTTTCTTAAGAGTCCTTTCTAAATTCTCCCTTATAGGCCTAGAAATAAATCTGACATCAGAAAATGAAAACTCCAAGTTCATTAGGGCTCTCTTCACTAAAAAGGTCTAGTTCTCTAATAATACAATATAGAGACTATCTTGCTAGTGGTACTTCTATTCTGTTATATTTTATAGAGTTTCCTAACAACAATTTAGATAGTAGTAAATATAAGTTTTTTTAATTAAATAAAATGTGTGTTCTCAAAGAGAAAGAATCCTAGCTAACACTATATTTCAGCATAATGTCCCTTATGCAAATTTGTAGAGAAATGAATTCAAATTTAAAGAAGAAAGTTAAATAAAACTTTACCAGTAAAAGAGGCAAAAGGGATGTTTACTGTGACAAGCAAGTAGAAAGGGCAGTGATAGTTCTCAATTCCATGCTAAAGGGTTTGTGAGGAAAAGGAGAAGGTAAAAGTATCAGAAAGAAATTAAAAATGAAAGCATAGTTTATCTGTAATATAAAAATAGACAAAATAATTGTGAGTTCAATCTAGATCCTCCTTGTATAGTGTCTCTTCAATGTCTATCTTTATACACCATAATAAACTTTTATTTATACTCTTATCTAGTATGTATGCTGCACCAAACAGCACAAGTATGATATTGATGCTGTTGATCAATGTTTCAGAGACTTGCTTGAAGTAAGTAATTATTTGCACTTGATTGCTCTTGAATTGACATATTATATAGAATAACCATCCATTTGGTAGAATTATAGTGGTATTTGGAGGGGATTTTTGTTAGACTTTGCCTATGGTACCCAAAGGAACATGTCAACAAGTGGTAGCAGTATCTCTCTGTAGAGAAAACTTAAGGGAACATATTAAGTTCTTGCATCTCAGACAGAATATGCACTTGGGTTACTCTGAAGCTGATAATCAACATGCTCAGTGGTTGCTAGAGATTGGTGCTGGGTCAACTATGGATGATAATAAGATGATTCA
>Ga0153991_1000143_pt1 | contig 17456 bp, 16 predicted proteins | sample TSNC075MetaG_FD_104681 | JGI IMG/M metagenome (GOLD analysis project Ga0153991, IMG submission 104681) | Attine ant fungus gardens microbial communities from North Carolina, USA - TSNC075 MetaG | ecosystem: Host-associated > Fungi > Mycelium > Unclassified | place: USA: North Carolina, Jones...
GTATACTATTGCCCCTAAGAAGGAGACCCCTACTCTAGACCCCTCTCTTAATGAGCAGTTGTCAATCCTGTGCGTATATGGATCACAATGAACCCCTAGTACCAGGTTTATAATAGAAGAGTTTACAGGTATACTACTGCAGCACTGCTCAAAGAAAGAGTCCTTCTGGGAGAGGAGACCTGAGCTTAGTCACACACTCCAAGCTCTACACCATAGTTGTAGAGTACTGTCCCCTTTACACCTAGGGCCCAGCTTCCAGTCAAGGTATAGAGAGAATAGAGAGGTATAAGAGAGCAAAGAGAAGGGTAGGGGAGGGTAGGGAATAGTGACTATGATTTGAGAGAAAGAACTCGATGATAAGCTGGCATTATTTGTACATGTTATATTCCTCTCACATATCCATTTGGATTGAATTATGAAAAGAAAAAAGCATGTGGCCTTCATGGCACTCAATTGTGTCTTAGACATTAGCTGGCTATACTTGTTGGGTGCTTCAATTTTATTTGAATTTATTTGAGTTTTTGATGAATTTTGGTGAATTTAGATAGAATTCAGAGAGAATTTAGCAAGCAAAGAGAGAGAATGTACTGACCAATGCTTGTAAAGCATTGGATAAGCATTGGATAAGCAGGCATCACTCCCACATTCTTCTCGCATACATATATGACAAGGTTTTCATCTGGGCCTCCAGCTCTTCTTAAACCCTCTACTAATTAAGTTTGTGCTGAAGTCAGTTCACTATGTTCCCTTTCTACAACATTTTGTGTAATAGTAAGTAGTGTTGTCTATCAGGTCGCTTTGCTCCCTTTCAACAATGGTCTGTGCAGCTGCAAATAGTGTCGTTGATCAGGTCGCTTTGCTCCCTTCCAACAATGGTCTACGACACAGTAAGCAATATTGTATGTTAGGTTGCTCTGCTCTCTTCCTATACTGATAGTTTGCACTGTTGTAAGTCAGGTTGCTCTACTTCCTTCCTATAACAGTAAGACCACAGTCAGCTTGCTTTGCTCACTGCCTGTTCCAATTTATTTGAATTTTTGAATGAAAAGAGAGCCATTAGGTAAAACTTATACATGATTAGGTGAAGCTTTGTCATGCTCACTCAGCAGCCATCATCCCACATTTGGTGTAGCATACATACTAGATAAGGTTTTCATCTGGGCCTCTGGCCCTTCTGGAACCCTCTACTAATTCTGTGTTATTAAGATTGTACTGAAGTCAGTCTGCTATGCTCTCTTCCTATAACAGTCTGTGTGACAGTAAGTAGTGTTGTCCATCAGGTCACTTTGCTCCCTTTCAACAATGGTCTACGACATAGTGAGCAATATTGTGCATCAGGTCACTATGCTCCCTTCCTACACTAATAGTTTGCACTGTTGTAAGTCAGGTCGCTCTGCTCCCTTCCTACAACAGTAAGGCCACAGTCAGCTCGCTTTGCTCACTGCCTGTTCCAATTTATTTGAATTTATTCTGAATTTATTTGCATTTTTCATTGAAGAGAGAGAATGCTGACCAATGCTTATAAAGCGTTGGCTAAGCGTTGGGTAAGCAGGCATCACTCCCACGTCCTTCTCGCATACATATATGATGCTGTGACCATGACTTGTGACTTCTATGTGACCATTCTGTGACTACTGTCACACCTTTTGTGACTCTGTGACTGTCATGTGATATCTTCCCACACTCTATCTTAGTAATAAAGAAAAGAAAAGAAATATTAAATAATAACTTAGTTGTTTTGCCAAGTTATGACAATTTACTCTTTTTGTTTGTTTGTCTATTTGGAGGTGGTAAGCCGTTGAAGACTTTGTTTAAATTCCTAGTAAGCTGTTCAACTTCTTTATTATTTCCATTATAAACTGTACTTCTCTACCTAATACAATGCTTTCTAGAAACCTATACAACTTTTATACATAGTCTTAGAACAGCTTGGTGAGTCCTTCTACTGAAGTTTTCTCTGTGGTTACTATAAAATATGCCATTTTACTAAATCAATTATACACTACTAAAATTACATCGTATCTCTGAGCTAATATAATAAAGTCTACTGATATATGACTTCATGGTAACAGGGATAAGAATCCAAATAAGGGTAAATGTGAGGTCAGAGAGATAAAATCTCTAAGCTACTTCATAGTTGTGTGTTAACAAGTAGGCACTAGGAAGATAAATCAAAGAATAGAAAGCTTACAAAGATGAATATCTAATAGAAACCTAGAAAGAAGAATTGTTTTTAGTATCTACTCGAGAGAACCTTTACCTAGCCAGATCTCAAAGGCATGCATTCATCTCATACTGTAACACTACTACCCTTACCTAGTCTAGTAGCCTGGCTTGCCATTGATATAGTAGTACTACCTAGAACTCCTGGGCCTTTATGTAAGCTCTACTTCAGCTAATTGTACAACTGGAAGCCTACTCCAAAAATACATAGCAAGGGGTTAGCTCCTAGCATAAGCAAGTGTCCAAGTCCTTTTTGAGGTCAAGTATCCCTTTAAAGAAAGTTTTATAGGGTTTTTAACATAAAGCAAAAGTAAAAGAAAACCTTAATCACTCAAATAGCCATTAAGCTCTAGAGCAATAGAGGAAGATAATGGAGAAATAATATTATGATATCCTGTCTATGCCCTAGGGTATTTTATTAGGATTATAAATCAAAGATACAACAAAAGAAAAAAACAAAGAAAACTTCTAACATTCCCAAAGATAGTAAGAGTGAAATAATAAGATGGTATCTCTCCTAATTACTTGGCTACCACTCTCTACTCTAATTCTACTTCTGGGGATCTTCTCTGAACAATAGATAGCTCTCAAGCCCTTTGATGGGCTGTAGAGAGAGACAGCAATCTTGAGTTGTCTTGCTCTTGAGTATATTGTCTTTATCAAACCTCTTCTTCTATCTCTTTATCTGACCTCTTTGTATGATCTCTCTAGTTCTTCTACTACTCCTTTATACCTCATCACATCTTTGAGCCTCAGTCTCCTTCTATTAGGTTTGCAATATTGAGAGGATTTATCTTGCTAGTTCTTGCTATAATTAGCCATCAGCAATGATGGCTCTGATATGATGGTAATCTAGACATTATAAATAAGTAGCTGCTACCAAGATATGACATCATTCCTATAGAAAACAATCCTCTAAGGTTTTTTCTGCTCTTGAGAGTACTTTAGAAGAGAGTTCTGTTATAAATCTGATTTGGAAGGTCTGGGCAAATGTCTATGAGGTCTCTGTAGCTGTGGTCACAGCCACTACTCTGCTACTCAAGTAATATGCTTGAGTTCACAACTGGATGTCTAAGAGAACATCTTTGGGGGCCAAACTTGTCTCTTAAGCTAGTTATTCTCATTAATATAGTGAAGAATGCCACTTGTATTGCCTAAATAGCTGTCTGGCATGACAATGGTTTCTCTAGGACAGTATTGGACATCAACTTCCCCTTAGGGGCCTCACTTTTATTCTTGTACTATTGGCAAGCATCACACCCATCTATGTATCTCCCCACCTCTTTTGTAACTTATGACCACCAATAGTTTCTTATGACCAGTTCTATTGTCTTCCATCTTCTCTTATGTCTGCCTATTGGGGTATCATAGTGTAGTTAGATTACTTTTTCCCTTAGCTTCTCTTTTGGCACATATATACATCCTTTCTTTATTACTACTCCTTCTTTTATTATTCACTTTCTTATCCTCTTTCTGTGCCCTCTTGATTCTTCCTCTTAAATTGTCCTCTTCTACTAGTATCTCTGTTTTCTTTATCCATCCTAGCTTGATTAACATCTGATCTTTGTTATCCTTTTTCACCCCTTCCTACTAATCTGGTCTCCTACTCAAGCCATCTGCCTTTTCCATACTTTTTCCCAGAACATGTTTTAATATGAAGTTAAATCTTGACAGGTACAGAGCCCATCTTGCTTGTCTTTGATTTAGCTTTTGGCTTGTCATGAAGTACTGAAGGTTCTTGTGGTCTGTCTAGATTTTGAATTCCAACTTTGTTCCTTTTAGATAATGCCTCTATACTTCTAGGCACCAAATTACTACCAACATTTCTTTGTCATAAATTTCATAATTTTACTCTATGGTATTTAGGGATTTGGAAATGAAGACTACTGGTCTTTATTTCCTGTCTTTATCTTTTGTTGACAATACTTCTCTCATAGCATAGTCTGAGGTATTTGCCTCTACTCTTATCTCTCTGTCTATGTCTGGAATTGCTAAGATAGGTTTTGTGGTAAACATTGCTTTTAACTTTCCAAATGCTTTCTCTTGTTCTTTTCTCCACTCCTACTTCTGCTCTTTTTTGACCAAGGTATGTAGAGGCACCTCTATTTTTGCAAAGTCTTTGATAAATTGTCTATAGTAGTTGGCAAGGCCCAGGAATTTTTACACTTCTTTGACATTTCTTGGTACTAGCTAGCTCAGTACTCCTTCTACCTTTTTCTTTTGCATCTCTACCCCTCCTGGTCTGATTACTACTTCTAAGAATTCTATCTCTCTCATTTTCTACCTGCACTTTTCTGGCTTTATAAATAGATCATTTTCTTCTAGTCTTGTTAGTACCTCCTTTACTAGTTCATTATGTTCTTTTTCTATATCTATGATAACCAATATATTGTCAATGAACATTGCTATGTTTCCCTGGTTTATCAAGTCTTGGAACAAGTTGTTCATTATTGTTTGGAGGGTTGTAGGGGAGTTGGTTAGTCCAAAGTACATAACTATTAGTTCATAGGCTCCAATATGCATTGTGAATGCTACTGAAGAGGCTGAATTATTGCTAGGGTTTTTCCTGTTTTCTTGTTAAATTAAAGTTCCCCAACTACTATCTAGGTAGCAGTGAATATAAAAGTTTTTAATAAGTAAAGTGTGTAATCTCCTAAGAAAGTATCCTAGTTAATACTATGTATCAGCACAGTGTTCCTTGTGCAAATTTGTGAGAAAATGAATTTAGAAGTTGAAGATGAAAAGAAGTTGTTTAAATAAAGTTCTACTAATGTATTGTGGTAGTAATAATGTTCGAAATCTGATTCTTAATTCTAAACTACTGTTTTTGCCCTTGTTATTGAAAAACTGTGATAGTTCTTAGTGATTACCCTAGGTAAATATTCAAGAAGAACTCAATAGAGTTCCTTATTGTATTCTATATACTACTTATACTACTTTTATATGGTCTGTGCATAAAAGTCTCATGGTCATATGTTTTTCCAGAATATTCTACAATCACCTGACCTAATCATGTGATGTAGTTTACTTAAGTTTCCTATGCTATTTATAGTTTTATTCCATTATATATCTTGAGATTGTGAATCAACTGTTCAAAAGTGTGGGAAGTTATTTCCTTTCTGGGGCTCTCATAACATGGTCCTCCCTTCAAGATTCCTCATCCTAAGGAATTTTTCCATTGACTCCAATTTTTGTCCTATCTTTTTTCCCTTTCTTTTTCATATCTTTTTCTTCTTTATTCATATAGTAATTTTGCCATGAATTCCCTAGGTAACTCTTAACTAAACTTCTTCTCTTCTTTTTCCTGTTCCTGTCGCCTTAGTTCTTCAGCCTCTTCCCCATACTCCCTCTCAAACTCTTTTACTAACTTTTTTGTGTTCTCTAAGTTTTCTCTATTCTTCCAAGTATCTTCTTCTGCTGTGTATCCCTTCCATCTTACCAAAAACTTTTCCTTCCCCCTAACCATCCTTTTGTTTAAGATTTTCTTTACCTCAAATTCCTCTTTTCCTTCAATAATGACCAGTTTTGGCAGTATCTTTTTCTGTCCCTCTATCTATGGTTTATAGAGTCATACTCTACTTATATTGACTACAGGGTGTATTTTAATAGACTTAGATAGTTCTGACTCTATTGTATTACTAGAGACAATTTCCTTGACTTTATAGGAGCCCATAAAATGCTTTGTTAGCTTCTTTGATCTTCTCCCTTTCATTTGCCATTTCAAGTCCTTTGTACTTAGCAGTACTAAGTCCCCTACTTTGTATTCCTCTCCTTCCTTCTGCTTTTTGTTTGTGAACTTCTTCATTTCCTCCTGTGCTTTTTTTAGTACTGCTTTTGCTTTCTCCTGGATTTTCTTTATCTTTTCTACAAATTTTCTTGCCACTTTATACTTCCCCTTTCTTCTCCCTTCAAATCCTATCCTTGGGTCTTGACTATAATTTGCTTTGAATGGCGATACTTTTGTTGCTGCATGAATTTTGTTATTATATGTGAATTTTGCTGTTCCCAACTAATCTGGCCACTGTTTTTATCTATGGTCAATAAAAACCCTTAGATATTGCTCTAACTCCTGGTTTATCCTTTCTGTCTATCTATTTGTTTGAGAGTGGTAGGCTGTCGAGAGTTTTGTCTAGATTTCTAACAAGTTATTTAACTCCCTTATCATCCTCACCACGAACTGCACTCCCCTATCTGATATAATGTTTTCTGGAAGTCTATGCAACTTCCATACATAATTTCAAAATAACTTTGCAAGACCCTCTACTGATGTTTTCTCTGTAGTTGCTATAAAGTATACCATTTTACTAAACTAATTGTATACTACTAAGATTGCATCATATTCCTGAGCCAGTGGTAGCTTAGTAATAAAGTCTGCCAAAATATGACTTTATGGTTTCTCTGGGATTGTATTAGGCATTAGTTTGCCAGCTGGTGCTTTGCTTCGATTCTTGTATCTTTGACAAGCATTATATCCATCCATATATTTTCCTACTTCCTTTGTTACTCCTGGCTACTAGTAATTTCTAGTGACCAATTCTGTTGTCTTCCATTTTCCTCCATGCCCTTCTACTAGGGTATTATGATGCAATCATATTATTTCCCCCCTGAGTTCCTCTTCTAGCATATATACCCTTTCTTCCTTCATTACTATCCCATTTTCTATTTTCTATTCCTTATCTTTCAACATTTTTATTACTACCCTCTTCAATTCTTCTACTGCTTTTACTATCTTTTTGTCTCTTTCCTATGCTCTTTTAATTCTTTCTTTTAGATTTTTTTCCTCTATTATTGTTTCTACTTCTCTAATCCACTCTGGCTTTATCAACTTCTGATCCTTGTTGTCCTTTTCCACTTCCACTTGCCAGTCTGGTCTCTTGCTTAATCTATCTGCCTTTTCCATGCTCTTCTCTAGAACATGCTTTAATACAAAATTAAATTGTGATATGTATAGGGCCTATCTTGCTTGTCTATGATTTAATTTTTGGCTCATCATAAAATACTGGAGGTTTTTATAATCTGTTCAGATTTCAAATTCGAGTTTTACTCTCTTTAAATAGTGCCTTCATGCTTCTAGGCACCTAATGACTGCCAGCATCTCCTTATCATGAATTTTGTAATTTCACACTTTGTTGACAGCACTCCCCCAGTTGCATAATCCAAGGCATCTGCTTCTACTCTCATTTCTCTGTCTATGTCTGGAATTGCTAAGACTAGTTTCCTAGTGAATACTGCTTTGAGTCTTTCAAATGCTTCTTCTTGCTTCTTTTCCCACTTCTATTTCTGCTTCTTTCTGACCAGTATGTGTAGTAGTGCAGCTATTTTAGCAAAGCCCTTTATGAACCTTTTGTAGTAATTGGCTAGGCCCAAGAACTTTTGCACTTCTTTGATGTTTCTAGGTGCTGGCTAGCTTAGTACTCCTTCTACTTTTCTCCTCTGCATTTCCACCCCTTTTGGACTGATTACTACTCCTAGAAATTCTACTTCTCTTACTTTTCATCTATACTTTTCTGGTTTCACAAATAGGTCATTCTCCTCCGACCTCCTTAATACTTTTCCCACTAGCTTATCATGTCCCTCTTTTGTGTTCATAGCTACTAAGATATTGTCAATGAAGGTTATAGTATCTTCTTGGTTTATGAGATCCTGGAACAGGTCATTCATCATTGTTCGGAAAGTAGCAGAGGAGTTAGTTAATCTAAAATACATAACTGTGGGTTCATAGGCTCCAATGTGTGTTGTAAATGCTGCTTTCCATTTGTCTCCTTAAGTCCAGTTTGGTGAACACTTTTCTTTTCCCTACTCTATCTAGTATATTCACAATGAGAGGTAAAGGATAACTATTTTTTATTGTCCATTAGTTTATATGACAATAGTCTTATACCATCCTTCTTGTTCTATCTTTTTTAGCCACAAAATGTACTGGTAATGTCTGGGGTGACTTGGAGGGTCGAATGTACCCTTTTCTTAATTGGTCCTCTACAAATGCCTGTACTTCCTCTTTTTCTTCCCTTGACAGCGAATATACTTTCCTCTTTTTTGGCATAAATCCCTTCTTCAACTCTATAGCATGATCCCAAGCCTTTCACACTGGCATTCTTTTTGACTCCTTCTTTTCAAATACTTTCTTTCACTTCCAAAATCTTTTAGACACCAACTTTTTTAGTACTTTCTCATCTTTGTTTCTTTTTATTTTCTTTACTGCCTTTTCCTCTACCTGTTTCTTTCCTTTTCCATATATAGGTGAACACCACGTCATTTTCACTTCTTCTTTCTCCCAATCTATTTCTGGGTTATAGACTACTAATCATGGCATCCCTAGTATTACCTCCATTTTTCCTAAATTGCATATGTCTATCCTGACTCTTTCTACATGTTCTTTGAAAAACATATTGTACTCAACCTAGTACATTATTTCTCCCCCTATGTTTACTGTTCCATCCACGTTTTTAACTAAAAGAGGGTTTTTTATCTTCTCCATCCTAAACCCCTTTTTCCTTGCAAAGGTCATATTCATGAATAGACCTGTTGCTCTGCTGTCTAATAGTGCTTTCACTGCTATCCCCTCATGATTTTCCAACTTCTCTAGCCCCACCTTCATCCAAACCTCTCTTAGAGATTATAGTGTGCATTACACATCTCTTACTCTCTCAGTTGTATTGGTGAAATTTAATTTATTGCCTAGCTTTTCTGGGTGCAATACACTGTACAAGTTGTTGGAGGCTAGTCAAGAGCTCACTATCCTCCATTTTCTTTTGCCAATTCCTGTGGTGTTTCTACTACCTTTTCCTTGTGTCTTTCCTAACAATTTTTGGCCATATGGTCCCATTTCCCACATACATAGCACATTCTATCTCCTCCTCTTTCTCTATCTATATCCATTGTGTTTGGGTCTCTCCTTGGACCTGTTTGATTTCCTTCTCTATTAACCATGTTTCCTTCCCCTTTATATTCTCCTCCTATGCTTGGTTCTCCTGCTGTTATGCTGTTAGAGAATTTTCTACAGAAATGTAACATAGGATAAAAATTGTAACCCTGGATTTCACTATTAGAACCCACTCTAGAGACCTCCTACAAGCCCTAGACATAATCTAGACCCAAGATTGGGTACTTTTATTAGGTAGTGGCCAAGCTGTTACATACCAGGAAAGCATATACCTCAGGAGACAAAACTGATGAGCTAGCATCAGGTTTCTCAGATACAGACTATTAATGTTGAAGCTCTAGAAGTCAGGGGCTCAAGAATGTGAGATAATTTCAATCTAGAGCAGACTTAGACTAATATGACACCAAGACAGCAGATCAAAAGTCTATTAGTGACTAGTGATCTCATTACCGCTGAACTCAGTCAAGAAACAGACATGCCGCCAGATGAAAATTGTATTGCAGATGCTCAAATACACTGTTATGTATTTCTAGACTGTATTTGGAGTTGAAGGAAGCCAGTTTGGGATTCAGGAAACAATAGGCAGGAGTGAAGTATGAAGATAGAGCAGGATCACATGGTCATGTCTGGGAGATATAGAGGACAGGAAGGTGACAGCTATTATGGCCGCATGGTAGTATCATAAAGAGAAGACATGAGAGAGAGTGGTAGAATAGAGAGTTTCCTTTTCTATTTCTTTTTAATTGAGTCTCGAACATTTGTAATATTCTAATATATTTCTCAGAGTGAAGATTGATAGGAAGAGCCTCCTTGGCCCTTACCTTCATCTCAGAAGCTCTTGAGGTTGTAAATGCAATTCTCTTAAGTATATAAGGGGTGATCTTGGTGAGAGGTTGAGTTGGTGAATATTTCTTATCCTATACCCTACTCTTTCTTGAGACAAGACGCAGTGGTTACTCGGGCAACCTTCTATAGAATAGCAGGCCTGAAAATCCTGGCTAACCATCAACTCAGATCGTATCACACCCATAAGGTTTGGTGTGGGGATACGAATAAGGGCTTGGTTGAGTGTGGTAAGGCCCATGAATGGTTTACTAACTATTCTACTAGTGAGCTTGTTACGGTGTGTAAAGGTGGACACCTTAGGGACACTATGCGAGACAGATCTAGATCGAGCTCCCAATCATTTTGTCTATTTTTGTATTACAGATAAGCTGTACTTTACATTCTAATTTCTTTCTAATACCCCTACTTTCTCTTTCTCCTCACAAACCCTTTAGCATGCAATTGGGAACTGTCACTGCCCCTTTCTACTTGCTAGTCACAACTAAATTCCCTTTTGTCCCTTTCACCACTCTTCATATTATTTGTTCTCCTCTTCCCCATACAATCCTCCTCTATAACCTCTACTCCTAGGCTACGCATTTCCCCTTGGGCACGCTGCATTCCTTTCCAATATCATTTTTTCTGCCCGACTCTGCCTCTGGTTCCTGTCTAATCTTACTGCTCTTTCTTGCTACTCTCCAATGGTGGTCAGCAGTTCTTTTGCCTCTATTAGCTTTCTTCTAATTGCTCCATTTAACCCCCTCTTGAATTCTTTGATGAGAGGTCTTCTCTTATAGCTACTCCTCCTGGTAACCTTTTTGAACTCCTGCATGTACTCATCACATGTTCTTCCTTCCTGCTCTATTGTCCTCAGCTGCTCAATCTTTCTTTCTTCCTCTGATATTTCTCCAAACTCATCTCTTATCTTCTTGAATAATACCTCCACTATTTCTATCTCTGACTCTTTCTTGGCCAGTTCATCCAACAAATTATCCTTCCATGCTTCTGCCACTCTTCCCTGCACATATGACAATACCTAGGCAATCTAGGTTGTTACTGCATTTTCATCCTTAGATATAACCAAGCCACATTAATAAATGCGCTCACTTCCTCCATCTTTCTACTAAATATAGGAGGTCTGGCAACCTCAACTTGGCTCCCTTGTTGTTGTTAGAGTATGGTAGATACCTGCTGTTATAGGGCGGCAATCATAGAGAGGAGTTATTTCTCTCCAGTAGGTGGTGGTGGTTGGCGAGAGGCAGGCACTGCCAATGGTTCCCCTTATTACTGCTGCTGTTGTTGTTGGCAGGATATGGTGGGTAGTGGTAATGGTGAGGGAGATGATAATTTGTATTCTATTGATCCTTCTTCTTCCAGGGCTACTGTCTAAGGCTATGTTCAATAGGACACAAAATCTTCACCTGTTTGGAGTCCTATTGCCTTACTAACTACTATCCTAATAGTATGGTTATATGATTGCCTCTCAGAAGAGGACCCCTACTCTAAGTAGCTTCCTAAGGAATTACTACCAATCTCCTGTATGTACCAGTCACAATAGAGCACAGCACAGAGTTTATACAAGTGAAATGGTAAAGAGCAATGTCTGATTGCAAGGTCAGGACTTGAACAGGGCACTCAGACTTAGTACCTAGTCTCCTCCCTTAGTTCCTAACTGACTAAAAAGTCTCCTTTACAGCTAGGACCTGCTATCTAAGATGCTTGTGAACGCTGTACTCACTAGTGAGAGCAATAGAGAGTAAGTGAGTGGTAAGGCCGTGAGGTGCGAGGTCACTGTTCGGTATTGAGTTCTTATGTTATCGAAGGACTATGATAGTTCTTAGTGATCACCCTAGGTAGATATTCAAGAAGAACTTAATAGAGTTCCCCATTGTATTCTATACACTACTTATACTACTTTTACATGGTCTGTGCATAAAAGTCTCATGGTCATATGTTTTTCCAGAATGTTCTACAATCACCTGACCTAATCATGTGATGTGGTTTACTTAAGTTTCCCATGCTATTTATAGTTTTATTCCATTGTATATCTTGAGATTGTGAATCAACTATTCAAAAGTGTGGGAAGTTATTTCCTTTCTAGAGCTCTTATAACAGCCCTATTCCTAAGTCCTACCTATTTAGTGTTGCCCTAATGTCCTATATCAAAGTTGTCCTCATAGTAGCACTCTCTGGCTATATGATCAAATATAAGACTTTGAATCCTCTCTATATAACTTGACTCCCTAACAATGCCAAACTTTGTTTTAGAGCTTTTATAACATTACCCTTGCAGCTAAGTCACTTGTCCTGTAGTCTCTTTGTTTTGACTCAGTCTTAAGTCAAAGCAACTTAATCACTGATCTGATCACTCTAAAAATAGATTTCCACTTTTGAAAACCCAAATAGAGAAAAGAGGCAACCAAGATTGCTTGCCCTTTTCCTACTAAGTGGGGGTTTTTATAGGTTTAGAGAAATACAAAAGAAATATACAGAAAAATAGAGAAAATAATAAACCCAGTCATAATCTATTATTACAATGATTGTTCCAGTAGTAATAGGGAATCCTATGTCTCTTTGTCTTTTCTTGATTATTTTCTATTAGTTTTGCTAGGTTTGCTCTGCTCTTGCTGAGTTACTGGGTTGCCTACTACCAATCCCACAACAATCTTCCCCTTTCTTTGGCTTATCTCAGTGACTTGGGACCTAACTCTTTCCTTTTCCACCTAGGGAGTTTTGGAAGTTGTTTCCATCGCTTCTTGAGGCTCTTTGTTACTCCTTTGTTTCTAATCATAGTAGATCAGTTCTTGACATGCTCCTATTCTTAGCTATTACTGATTGAGTGATATTGCAGCTATTCTTATCTCTTGCTAGGCCACCAGTCCTGTTCCTTGTGATGGGCGTCTCTCTGGACTTTTCCACATAAGGTTTTTTTTTTCTGACTAAGCTATTTTTTCTCAGCAATGACACTGTGGGACCATGGGCTCAACTCCACTGGTTCTCGAGTAATTGGCCTATTGGTAGTAGTGACCTTATGTTCCTGAGTATACTGCTATGTAGTTAGGTAGCCAACTTTTGGTAATGAAGTTTTTATGCCTTCCCTGCTACCTAGTAGATGATTCTATCTTAGTCTTGCTTCTTGGAATATGAATTCGTGAAATTTGGTTAATTTTAGGCCTAAATATATTTTGGGCTTCACATCAGGTTACTAAGAAAGTTACAAAGATACTATACTCTAGATCTACCTTTGAATAGACTAACTTAGAAAGATGGTAGACTTGTACTCTAGAACTAGTACTACTCAGATAACAAACTTAGACTGATAGACTTTGTGCTTATAAATAAGCCTTGATGGCATCACATCAATTATATTTAAATAAATGACCTCTAGGATATGACTTAGAGAAACTAGACATTGATTAGGACTTACTAACTATTTAACAGGTAATTAAGAAAGTCTACATTACAAAACAGCATCAAGAGAATGATAGGAGAAGAAAAAAGAATATTCTAGAAGAAAGTGGTGATGAAGACATGTCATCTTTGATGAGAAGGACTTGGTGAGAGGACATGTTATTATAAAGACAGGAGAGGAACATGTCATCAGTAGGATTTTGGGAGGACTTAGGACAGAAAAGAGTCAAGGGAATCCTAAAAGTAGTAATAGTTTCCTTTTTATATTTTTTTCCTTTTTACATTTTATTTCTTGAGTTTCAGGGCTTTATAATGACTTTAATATAGTATCTGAGACAGGATGGAAAGAGAGAATCTCTTGGCACTTACCTCCATCATCACTGTCTCCGGAATTATGAAATACAAAACTATTGAGTGTAAGAGTTTGGAGTCAGTAGGATATCTTGAGTAGAACACAGAATATACCCAGAACTCAATCTAGAGAGGAATAGCAAATGCAACTCAGGCAGGCTTTGGAGAGAACAGCAGGCTAGGAAAGCTTAGCTAGGTGCACACTTGGATTGCATCACACTCATAAGGTTTAGTGTTGGGAGTACAGACAAGGGGGCAACTGAGTGTGAAGGATCCATGAGTAATCAACTAACTGTATTTTCCAGTTGAGTCTAGTCATGGTATATAAAGGTTGACACCTTAGGGAGACTATGCAATGACGATCTAGAGAGATCTTATATTTATTTTACAACAACCGACATATATTTTACTGGAGCTACGTATAATTCTACTTTTACTTATAACCTTTATCTTTGATTATCTCCTCTCAGACCTTTAGCATGCAATTGGAAGCTAGCACATCATTTTGTTTGTCCCAGTATGTAATTCCCTTTTACACCCTTTCATTGTTATCTTTATTCTCAAATATAGGTGAGTTATATTGTTATGCCATAAACAAATTTTTTGTGGAAGATAACATTTAATATATGTTATACCAATGGATTCGCAATTAGAATTTGCTCTAGAATTCTTTTTATATCCTCAGAATATAACACTATATGATAAGTATATTGAGCAGGTGACAATTGACCTAGAGCTCATGTTGAGACCTCAAGAAGCAATTAAGATGAACTAGCATTAGGTTACTAAGAGAGTTACTAAGAAACTATGCTCTAGATCCACTCTTGGATGGACCAACTTAGAAAGATGGTAAACTTGGACTCTAGAACCAGTACTACTCAGATAAAGAACTTAGACTAATAGATTTTGTGCTTGTAAATAAGCATTGATGGCATCAGATCAGTTATACTTAGATAAATGATCTCTAGGACATGACTTAGAGATACTAGACATTTATTGAGACTTGCTAACTGCTTAACAGGTAATCAATGAAGTCTGCATTACAAGGCAGCATCAAGAGCATAATAGGGGAAGACAAAAGAACATTCTAGAAGAAAGCGATAATGAAGATACATCATCTTTGATGGAAAAGACTTGATGAAAGAACACGTCATCACAAAGAAAGGAGGGGGCTGTGTTATCAGTGAGATTTTGGAAGGCCTTGGGATAGAAAGAAGACAATGGAATCCTAAAAGTAGTAATAGTTTCCCTTTTATATTTTATTTCTTGAGTTCAGGGCTTTGTAGTATTTTAATATAGTATCCAGAGTGCAGTTGGATCGGAGAAGAACCTCTTGACTCCTACCCCCATCTACACTGCCTCTGAAATTGTGAATGCAGATCTATTGAGAGTAAGAAGACTAGGACTAGTGGGGTATCTTGGGAAGAATACAGAATATACCCAGAACTCGATCTAGAGAGAAAATGCAGATGCAACTTGGGCAGGCTTTGGAGAGGACAGCAGGCTGGGAAAGCTTGGCTAGGTGCACACTTGGATTACATCACACCCATAAGGTTTGGTGTTGGGAAAGCAGACAAGAGGGGTCCATGAGTGATCAACTAACTGTATTTTCCAGAAGAGCTTTTGTCACAGTATATAAAGGTTGACATTTTAGGGAGGCTATGTGACGACAATCTAGAGAGATCTTACAATCCTTTCACAACCACCGATATATATTTTACTGGAGCTGCATATAATTCTTATTTCTCTAATTATTTATAAACCTTTAACTTTGATAATCTCTCCTTGGACCTTTAGCATGCAATTGGGAGCTGGTATATCATTATTTTGTTTGTCCCAGTATGCAATTCCCATTTGTACCCTTTTAATGTTAATGAACACACTTATCTTCTCCATTTTTCTACTGAATACTAGGAGTCTTACGACCTCTATTCTACTCCTTTGCTATTGGAGGAGCATGGTGTTTACCTACTGTTGTAGTATAATGATCATGTTAAGGAGTTGCTCCTTACAAGTGGGGGTGTTGGGTCATACCACTGATGCTGGTTGTTGGGTCATAATAGATAATAATAATAGTAGTAATGGAAGTAACTATCTTTAAGACTATGTCTATTGGGACACAAATTCTTTACCCAACTAAACTCCTACTACCTTACTGACTACTGTCCTAATCAAATTGTATAAAAATGCCTCTAAAAAGAGAACCCCTACTCTAAGTGACTTTCTAAGGAATTGCCACCAATATCCTGCATATATTACTTACAATAGAGCATAGCACAAAGTTTATACAAGGAAAGTAGTAAAGAACAACATCTAATTCAAAGGTCAGGACTAAACTGTACACCTGGACTTGGTGTATAGTCTCTTCTCTCAGTTCCTAACTGACTGAGAAGTCCCTTTTAGCCTAGGGTCTAGCTTTGTTATAGTATCTATGGGGACTATGCTCACTGATGAGGATAAATAGAGAGCAAGTGGATGGTGAGGCTATGAGATATGAGATCACTATTGGGAATCAAGTTCTTATGTTAATGCAAGCCCTTGATGGACTTAGGGTTAGACTAGGATTGAAGTTCAAGAAGAGCTTAATGGAGTTCTTGTTAGATTAGAGCTATTACTTATACAAATATCTATTGGTCTGTGCACCTATCTCCCACAATCATAAGACCCTTACTAATAACTATATAGTATTACATAATTAGTCCATGCTATTTATATCTTTTAGTCTATTATATATATATCTTTATTAGGCTTAATGGATATGTAAGAAATAGTTACTTCTTTTAGAGCTATTTTATAACAGTTACTCCTCTATATAAACAGATAACAATACACCTGTAGTACAAAGTTTATACTAAGAAAGTAGTGTAAGTAACTACATAGCCCATTTGATTACAAGGTATCATATTCTGGAAATCTGACAATTATGTAATTTGTTTCTCTTAATAATTCTCCTAAAATTATAATTAGTAGGATATTGTAGTAGACTACTCTCCTTCTATTCCAAACTTCCTATAAGTACTGAGTAGTTACAGTATATTCTCTTAGTTTGTAAATTAATATCATTTGGTCCTAATTCTATCCTTGTCTATTCCAGTCTCTATTCTATATCCCTAGGATCTCTGTTCTGACAACTTCCTTTTATTCCAAAGTAAGCAACCAACCTCACGACTGGAGACTAGGGTGCAACACATAAGTTGAAGCCAATGTCATTCATCAAAGTCGTACTCTGTCCCGATATCTTTGTTTGTCTACTGGAGTCTTCTTTTGGTTTCTCTATCATCTGTCCGTTCCCTCTTTGATACAAGGTTAGGTCTCAGTAGTAATATCCAGGCTTAGTACCATACTTTCACCTATAGTTCCTAACTAACTATAAAGTCCCTTTAAGCCAAGGACCTGGCTATATATAGAGGTAATGAATAATCATGATAATTATCAGTTGAGGTTTGATGGTTTGATAAAAATAAGATTAAGCAAGGTCCAAGGTGAACAGTACCTAGATGTGATCTATTGAGTTCTAGTGTAAGGCTTAGCTGCAATGACTTAGTCTTACTCCTTATCTAAGTTGATAAGAAGAACTTAATGGAGTTCTCATTCAATTCTTATATATTACTTATATAACTACTACATGGTCTGTGTGCTGCTTTCCTATACTCATCATGTGACTTTTATCATGTGATATCACTGACCTGTGACATGCTACATGGTCATAGTCATGTGATACTTTCCCACACTCCTTCTTTGTATAGTAAGTCTAAATAAAAAA
>Ga0153991_1000144_pt1 | contig 17433 bp, 14 predicted proteins | sample TSNC075MetaG_FD_104681 | JGI IMG/M metagenome (GOLD analysis project Ga0153991, IMG submission 104681) | Attine ant fungus gardens microbial communities from North Carolina, USA - TSNC075 MetaG | ecosystem: Host-associated > Fungi > Mycelium > Unclassified | place: USA: North Carolina, Jones...
GAAGTCATGGCTGAGTTGAAGGATAAAATGATGATATATAACTATCCTTTGATCGTACAATGCCTGTTAAAAAAAGGAATTCCTAAAGCGTTAGCCGATGACTTAGCTTTTTCAGCCTGCTGCACGTTAGATTTGCATTACCATACCTATAGAAGGGAATTCTATTCCGATACAATACCGGTCTTCTGCAATACACTGGATCAGAATCATTTTGAATCGATAGATTCACTATTAGATGCTTACACCGTAAATTTACAAAATCATATTCAGGAATATGTAAACCATAAGACAACCATTGCACCGGAAACCTGTACCAAGTGGTTTGTCTTTGATTGTCTGCTGCTTGGGAATTGTGCAGAGCGTTGCCGATACCCCGGCGACGGCGGTACGGAGTATATGTTACTCAATATATTTTTGCCGGGGATTGCGACGCTGGGAGACTCACTATATGCTTTGGACTACTTCGTATTTAAAAACCATCGCTACTCGTATAAAGACTATACTGATATTGTTAATAAAGATTTTAATGGGCAGCAATCTCTGCTGCGTGAATTGAAAAGGATGGATAAGTTTGGCAATGATTCCGTTGCCGATCATTATGCGGAGAGGATCGGGAACGCCATGTTAGATGCTGTCGACCGATTGGAGCTGCCGGAAAACACTTTCGCGGTGGGAGGTTTTTATTCCTTAGACAAAGATAATCATGGACGGGATATTCCGGCCACTCCGGACGGCCGCCTTGCAGGAAGCAGGTACAGTGAAAACCAATCACCTGTTTACGGCGCTGATAAACAGGGCGTGACAGCGTTATTAAACAGCTTGGCGCAGCTTCCTTTTAACCGCGCGCCTACAGGCGGTTTAAATGTAACATTCGGGCGGCCGATACTGCCGGACGTCCTTCAAGCCTTGTTCGAAACTTATTTTGATATGGGCGGCCTTCATATTGGGATTACCGTCATGGATAGAGCCATGCTGGAAGACGCTTTGGTTCGTCCTGAACGGTATAAAACGCTGACTGTGCGATTGTATGGTTTTAGTGAATATTATATCAATCTACCATTGTGGCAGCAGCAGGCCATATTAAACCGAACAGCTTATAAATAGAATCATTGAAAATTAAACATATAAAAAATGAGCCAAGGCAATGGTCTAAGGCTCATTTTTTCTGTTTATTCTAATCTAATTACTAATGTTTACGATTACAAAATTTATTTTTAATAGTTCATTACAGTATAAAGTAAAAAACATAAATATTATTTTATATGTTACGAAAATTCCCTATAATTGTCACTTGACAACGTAAAATACTATATGATATAGTGTTTATGTAAACGTATACATACATTCGTTTATTCTTTCATTATTCGAGTACAAATGAACGACTTTTAATAGCCATTACACTATAAAGCTAAGAAAAACAAGAATATTATATCTGATATGTTATGAATATCCCCTATGATTGCTGCTTGACAACGTAAAACACATTATGATATAGTAATTAATGTAAACGTATACATAAATATAAATTTGAGGTGTTAGAATATTATGGGAGTTACTATAAAGGATATTGCAAAACTTGCGGGAGTTTCCACAGCTACGGTTTCACGGGTCGTCAATAATGATCCAAGGGTCAGTGAAGAGACTAGGGAAAAGGTTTTGAAGTACTTAGAGAAATCACATTATAAAGTAAATAATATAGCTCGCAGTCTAAAGACAAATAAGAGCCATACCATAGGATTTTTATGCCCTGAGCTTCCGAACATTTTTTTTATGATGGTCGCAAAGGGAGTCGAAGATGAACTTAAGAAAAGAGGGTATAGTCTAATAGTATGCAGCTCGAATGAAAATATAAATGAAGAAGAAAATTATGCAAACCTCTTATGCGAGAAATGCGTGGACGGTGTTATTATCATTCCTGTTTCCAATAAAGGAATGCACTTTAACCAATTTAGAGAAGCAGGGATACCTGTCATTCTAGTTGACAGAATTACGGAAGATTTTAATGCAGATGTTGTAGTTGTCGACAATATAAATGGAAGTTATGAAGCTATTGAGTATTTAATTAAACAAGGAGTTAAGAGGATCGGTTATATTGGAGGCAATCTTCAGCTTTCAAATGCAAGAGAAAGAGATGAAGGCTATAAAAGAGCATTGAATGACTATTATATTCCAGTTGATGAAAGTATCATTAGATATGGAGATATGCATGCACAAAGTGGATATGAAAAAATGAAAGAATTATTGGAAACGAATGATCCTCCTCAGCATATATTTATCTCCAATTACTTCATGCACGTAGGCGCGGTTAAATACCTGGCAGAGCAAAATAATGAGGTTACCCGGCGCGTATCTTTAACCGTATTTGATGATATAGAATTATCTTCCTTTTTAGGATTCAATTATGTATTGATTAGCCAGCCAATGGTTGAAATGGGAAATAAAGCAGTGCAATTACTGTTAGATAGAATAAATGGGGATAATCGGGGTTTCCCGCAGTTATTCCGCTTGAAGACTAAGCTTAAAATTAATAATTAAATAAGTTAACAAAAACTTAGCTCCTATATTCCATCCTCGTTTCTGTCTATAACCATTTACTGGTTGCCTGGAAAGTTAATTAGGGAGGTGTTTCATATGGCAAAAGTGCTGATAGTTCACGATGAAATATCTACATCCACAAAGCTGCTGGAGATGTTTAATGATAAAAAATGCAAATATACGGTTATCGGGGTTGTTGGAAGCGGGAAAAGAACTTTGAAGCTTCTTGAATATAGGGGCACGGAAAAGGTTATCTGTGAGATTGATTATTCGGTAATGAGCGGCTTGGAATTAGTGGATTGTTTTAATAAGTATTTTTCGGAACCCCAAACAACTAACGGCGTTCTTCATTTGGCTTTTTCACAAACGGAAGAGAGGATTGAAGAGGTGAAAGCATTTATAACGAAGAACTATATGGATCCAAATTTATCTTTGGGAAGCGTAGCCAGTTATTTTCATCTGAGTCCGTCTTATTTAAGTGACAGGTTTTCTAAGATTGTTGGAATGAACCTGAGCAAGTATTTATTAAATGTCCGAATATCTAATGCCCGTGTATTATTATCGAATACTTCAAAATTTGTTTCTGAAATAAGCAAAGAGACAGGTTATACTAACCCAACATACTTCTCTACGATTTTTAAACGAGAGGTAGGCATGACGCCCTCCGGATATCGGAATTACAAACACATAACCAGCTCTTTGGGATGAATATAAAGCACTGTGGGTTTTACCCAAATTATCATAGGAGGTCAAAAATGAAAATTGGAATAAGGCCCATAATAGATGGCCGCGAGGGAACAAGAGGCATAAGAGAAGGTTTGGAAAGTCAAACTATGGGGATGGCTATCGCTGCAAAAGAGCTGATAGAATCCAATATTAAAGACAATAATGGAAATAAAATCGAATGTGTTATAGCCGACGGTACGATCGGTGGCGTAGCGGAGGCGGCGGCCTGTCAGGAAAAATTTGATCAGGCAAATGTATGCGGGAGCCTTTCGGTTACCCCCTGTTGGTGCTATGGCTGCGAGACAATGGATATGGATAAAAAGACACCTAAAGCAATCTGGGGATTTAACGGCACCGAGAGGCCGGGAGCGGTATATCTTGCCGCCACGCTCGCTGCACATAATCAGAAAGGAATTCCGGCCTTTTCAATCTATGGGCACGAGGTTCAGGAAGCGAATGACCAGACAATTCCAGAGGATGTAAAGGATAAAATATTACGGTTTGCGCGCTGTTCCGCTGCGATTGGTACAATGAAAGGAAAATCATATCTTTCCATCGGTAGTATCTCGATGGGCATTGCGGGTTGCATTCCAAATCCCTCTTTCTTTGAAAAATATTTAGGGATGCGCTGTGAATACAAGGACATGACAGAAATTATAAGGCGTATTGAGAATCAAATTTATGATAAGGATGAGTACGCGAGAGCATTAAAGTGGACGAAAAGAAATTGCAGCGAAAATATTGATGTGTATAACGGAAAAAATGGGAAAGACGAAGCTGCAAGAAATGCTGATTGGGAATGCAGTATAAAGATTGCCCTTATAGTGAAGGATATGATGGATGGAAGCAACTATTTAAAAAGACACGGATGGAACGAAGAAGGCAACGGAAATAATGCGATTATAGCGGGGTTCCAGGGCCAGAGACAATGGACGGATTTTATGCCGAACGGGGACTTTATGGAAGCGATTCTCTGTTCCTCCTTCGATTGGAATGGAATAAGGAAACCCTATATGATAGCTACGGAGAATGACTGTTTTAACGGAGCCTCAATGCTGCTTGGGCACTTGTTGACTAACAGTGCTTCAATGTTCAGTGATATCCGCACGTATTGGAGTCCTGATGCTGTGCATAGGGTAACTGGTAAAAGGCTTTCCGGCTATGCCGAAAATGGCTTTATACATCTGATTAATTCCGGAGCAACCGCACTGGACGCGACAGGGCAGCAGGAAATAGATGGGAAACCGGCAATGAAACCGTTTTGGGAGATTAGCGAGGAGGAAAAACAAAAATGCTTAGATGCGACAAAATGGACGCCGGCCAATCTGGGATATTTTAGAGGCGGCGGTTTTAGTTCCACTTTCAGAACGAAGGGCGGTATGCCGCTTACTATGGTGAGAATTAATTGGATAGACGGTTTGGGGCCGGCAATGCAGATCGCCGAGGGATACACTTGTGAGCTGGAAGATTCCGTGGCGAAAATACTGGAAGACCGGACGGATCCGGGATGGCCTTCCACGTGGTTTGCGCCAAATCTTACTGGGAAAGGTGTATTCAAGGATGTTTACAGTGTAATGGCAAATTGGGGAGCCAATCATGGGGCTTGTGCATATGGGCATGTCGGCGCCGATTTCATAACCTTGGCTTCCATGTTGAGAATTCCAGTAAATATGCATAATGTGCCGTATGAGAAAATATTCCGCCCGAGCGCATGGAGTTCTTTTGGTACAGAATGTACTGAAAACGCAGATTACAGGGCATGCAGCAACTATGGTCCGCTGTATTGACAGCTGTTTTATCGGAACAGGAGAATACATGATGAAGATGGATAGTCACAATAGTCCCCGTGTGCGTGAAACGTTGGATTCGTTAAGAAATAAACCGATAAAAAGTACCACGTTTCAGAGAATTTGCCTGTCTGCTGAAGCCGATAACCAGGTGAAGGGGATGCAGCAGCCGTTACAGTTAGGATTCGGGCTTAAGTATATTATGGAAAGAGTCAGCGTTCCGGTAAAGCCTCACGATCTGATTGTGGGCAGGATGGAAGAAAAAGAATTGAACAATAAGGAGACGGAGATATTTAAGTTCCTCATGAAACGCTTCCCATCGGTCAGAGAGCAAAGAGAATTTTCCCCTAACGTCTCCCATGGTCAAATCGAGCTGGGAGGATGCAGACCATTATGGATGCGTGATTACGGACATACCGTTTTCGACTGGAAACGGTTACTGGATTTGGGATTGAACGGCCTAAGAATAATCGCAATCGAAAAGGCGGAGGAGAATAAACTACAGGGAGAAACCGAAAAAGCGGATTTCTGTAAAGGTGCGGCCATGGTATATGAGGCTTTCCAGATTTATGCGGAACGTTATGGGGTAGCCTGCCGGGCTGCCGGAATAGAAAAGACGGCGGAGGCATGTGAAAATATTAGTAGAAAACCGCCCGCTACTTTTCAGGAAGCAATACAGTTAATTTGGCTGGTCTCGGTTGTATTCTGCGGTATCACTACGGTAAATCCTTCGTTTTGTCTTGGGCGGATGGATTCTTACTTATTCCCGTTTTATAAACTTGATATTCAAAATGAGACTATTACTAGAGAGATGGCGGGCGAATTGGTTCAGGATCTTTACTGCAAGCTGAACTTGATGGCTGGCCGTGGTGACCATCTGTTAAGCAATTCGAATTTTCTTGACGACTCTGAAACGGATACCGGTTGGACCAGGAACCTTAATTATGACTCGCCGGAATATATTATCCTGGGAGGCCGGAATAGCGAGGGGATAAGCATAGCAAATGAACTGACACATATCATGGTAGAAAAAATTGCTCCCAGATTTGAAAATTCGGTTATTGTTTTTCGCTATACTGGTGAGGAAAGTGACATTCTGTGGGAAAAAGTACTCGACAAAATGCGTAATAACGCCAGCGTCATCCTATACAACGATCAAAGGGTAATATCTGCCTTGATGGCAGGGGGTGCTTCCTATGAGATGGCGGCAAACCATATTTTCTTTGGATGTAACTGGTGTACTTTTGAAAAAAATGTCGTTTATAATTGGACAAAGCAGTTTAAACCTCTTCATATATTAGGCAGGCTTATTAGTGAATCACAGGATTATGAGCTTACCTGTATGGAAAATATATATGACAAAATGAGGATCACACTTTATGAGGACATTAAACATGATATAGAAAGTATTTTAAAGCGCAGAAATAAGAAAGGCGGCCATTGGGAAAATCTATTGCTTGTTGAGGACTGTTTCATGGACGGGCCTGTAGAAAAAGGTTTATGCAACAGATATGGTGTTACCGAATATGAGAGTCTGATTCTTTCTACCGTTTATATCGGTTCCGCTATTGATTCGCTTTATGCTCTCAAGCAATTGCTATTTCCAAGAGATGGCGATAAAGTGCCGTTAGGCGTAGTGAAAAGTGCATTGAAATCCAATTATCAAGGATACAATTTCTTGCAAAAAAAAATGCTCGAGTTTGGTAAATACGGACAGGATATTGAAGAGGTTGACAAGATCGGTAACATTTTGGTTGATTTAGCGTTTGACACAGCCATGCAAGTGATAAAGGATTTAGGTATGGAAGACAAGATATTGCTTGTGAACTCCCTGCAGACGGATGTTGATTACTGCCTTGCGTCACAAATAGGTGCAACTCCGGATGGGCGTTTGGCGGAAGAGCCGGCAAGCCAGAACGGATCTCCAGTGGATGGCTTGGCTAAAAATGGGGTAACGGCTATGTTAAATTCGATTGCCCGGGTGTCTCATCAAAAAGTTGCTTCAGGCGGATATAATCTAAAATTCCAGAGCAGTCTGCTAAAAGGCGATAGCGGACTTATGGTATTAAAAAATCTACTGAAAGTTTATTTTAGAAACGGAGGTGTTCAAGCACAGCTATCAGTTACTGACAACAAGGAACTCAGGGACGCCCAGAAGCATCCGGAGCAGTATCAGGATCTAATGGTGAGGATTACGGGATACAGCGCATGTTTTGTAGACATGACTGCGGAAGCGCAGGAAGCGATTATCCATCGCGACTTGTTCTAGTTTTCTACAAATATTTTGGACCGTAGGTGGCGATAGCAGCTACTGGAGACTGCTTCATGAAACGATAAAACACACAATAGGAGGGTTTATCATGAAAAAATTGCAAATGAAGTACAGGATTTTGGGTATGTTCATTGCTGTAGCGCTTTGTGCAAGTTTGGCAGCGTGCAATTCAGCTAATGAGAGTTCGGTACCTAAAGAGACAAGTGGAGAAACGGAAACAAGCAAATCAGACGAAATCGTACGCCCCCAGAAGGACAAAGATGAGCTGGTAATTGGATTTGAAACACTCGATAGCGAAAGCCCTTGGTCCCAAGCCTTTGTAAGTGATGTAATAGCCGCCTTAGAAGACAGAGGCTATAATTATGTGTATGGGGATGCGCGTCAGGATACTGCCAAACAGATAAGCGATGTAGAAGATCTATGTTCGCAGGATATTGATATCTTGATTATGATGCCAATAGAATATACGTCTGGCGGATCATGCCTTCAGGTCGCGAAGGAAGCCGGAATCCCGGCATTTCTGATGGGGAGGACCGCAGAAGGTGATCATGGCTCTGATTATGTAACTTACGTTGGATCCGATTTTATTACGCAAGGAAGGGAAGTTGGCGAGTGGTTATTAGGGAACGCGACTGAGCCGCTGAAAATCGTTGAAATTACTGGTACAACGGGTTCCTCTGCAGCCATTGAAAGAACCACGGGATTCGTCGAAGCTATTGAGGGTTCTGACAATGCGGAAATTATCGTTAGTCAAAACGGTGACTTTGTTAGGGCAACGGGGCAGAAGGTTATGGAAAATGTGATTCAGTCCCTGGGAAAGGACGGGTTTAACGCTGTTTACTGCCATAACGATGATATGGCAATTGGCGCCATTAATGCGATGAAGGCGGCAGGAATCAAACCCGGTGAAGATGTCCTGGTGGTGGCTATTGATGGCCAAAAGGAAGCAATTCAAGCGATTATTGATGGGGATATGAATATGACTTATACAAGTTCGGCCTTACTCGGGAATGCAATTCTCGATGCGGTTGAAGCATGGCTCAACGGAGCGTCATTACCGCAGTACTCATATGTCACGGATATAGCCATTGACGCGACAAACGCAAAGGACTCGATGGATTTGGGATTCTAATTTTAGTGATATAGCTATTTCACATTTAGCGCTAATATCTATATAAGTCCGCGAAAAGCGGTACTTATATAGATATTAGTGTCATTGATGAAAGGAAAATATTAATATGTCGAATGTTTTGGAAATGCAGAATATATCTAAGACATTTCCTGGTGTAAAAGCACTGAACAATATAAGTTTTTCCATAAAACGCGGCGAAGTCCGTGCGCTGATGGGTGAAAACGGTGCCGGCAAATCGACGTTAATAAAAATTCTCTCAGGTGTTTATCAAAAAGATTCCGGTAACATTATTTTTGATGGTAAGGAGATCGATCCTAAATCGGTTCTGGAGAGCGCCAGGGAAGGTATCAGTGCGATTTATCAGGAATTAAATCTGATTCCATATCTCAGTATAAGTGAAAATATTTTTGCCGGCTTCTACCCTGTAAAAAATGGGATGATTCAGTGGCGGGAAATGGAAGAACGGGCAGCCAAAATGTTTGCGGATATAAAGGTTGATGTAGATATTAATAACGCTGAATTGTCATCCATGAGTACTGCAGTCCAACAAATGGTGGCAATCGTACGTGCAATAAACATGATGGATGCGAAGCTGATTATCATGGATGAGCCGACGTCATCTCTTGATGCTGCGGAAACAAAAAGCTTATTTGAAATTATAAGAGATTTAAAAAAGAAAAACATTTCGGTTATTTTCATTACGCATAGATTAGACGAGGTTTTTGAAATCTGTGATACGGTTACGGTGCTGAAAGATGGTGAATATGTCGGTACCCGGAACGTAAAGAATATCAATAAATACGAACTTGTTAAAATGATGATCGGCCATGAAGTAGCGGAAGAAAGAAAAATGGCGATCAATACCATCTGTGATTCAAAAAGCTATTTATGTGAATTAAGAAACATTGCATGGAATCCGAAACTTTCAAACATAAGTTTCTCTATTAGAAAAGGAGAGATTCTGGGGCTGGGAGGTCTATTAGGCTCTGGCCGTTCCGAATGTGCCCAAATATTGTTCGGATGCAATATCCCGGACAGTGGAGAAGTTTTTTATGAAGGGAACAGGATATCACTGAAATCCCCGGTGGGCGCAGTGAAAAGAAAGATGGCGTTTTGTACGGAAAGCCGCCGTACAGAAGGAATTATCCCCAATATGTCGGTTGAAGAAAACATATGTATCGCTAACTTATCGGAGTTTTCCAATAAAATTGGGTGGACTAAAAGAAAGAAGACCCGAAGCGAAACGGAAAGATTTGTCAAGGAATTCTCGATAAAGACCCCGAGTATAAAACAGTTGGTAAAAAATCTTTCGGGCGGGAATCAGCAAAAAGTACTGTTGGCGCGCTGGCTTTGCATGAATCCCAAGCTGATCATACTGGATGAGCCAACCCGTGGTATCGACGTGGCGGCGAAAGCCGAGATAGAAAAAATGATTCGGGAATTTGCCGGCAGGGGGATCAGCATACTAATGATTTCTTCAGAATTGCCTGAGCTGGTAAGGAACTGTGACAGAATCATCATAATTTATGAAGGAAAAACGATTAAGGAGCTATCCGGGAATGATATGAGCGAAGAGCGGATTATGCAAACAATAACCAAGTTTCATGAAGAAGAACAGGAGGTGGAGATGCGATGAGAAGCATAAAGAATCTATCCGCCGCAGAGATTCTTCAAAGATTTTCCGCACCCATAATATTATTGGTTCTTATTGTATTCAATGCACTCTTTACAAGAAATTTTTTATCGATAAATGTTTTGTGGAACGCTATTATGCAAAGCAGCTCTATTATGTTCGTATCGTTGGGTATGATGGTTGTAATTGCTTCCGGCGGGATTGATATATCGGTAGGCTCTACTCTTGGATTCGGCTCCGCGCTGCTGGTTATTACCAGCTATGCCGGAGGTGATACAAATTCATTGCTTGCAGTGATCGTGCCGGTTATTGGATGCGCTTTGGTTGGCATAATTCAGGGATTGATTATTGCAAAGTTTAAGATACCGCCTCTAATAGTAACATTGGCTTTTCAGAGCCTGATAAGAGGCATCGCGCAGTATTGCACGAAAGGAAAGGTTTTAGTTTTGAGGGACCCACTGCTTAATGAGTTGGGATACCTTAAGGTTGGCGGTACTTCAATCCCGATTCAGTTAGTCTTTATCGCTATAGCAATTGTAATTTTTTACATTTTGACAAAAAAGATGGCGTTTGGCAGCCGCATTGAGGCGTATGGTGATAATCCGGTAGCCAGCAGAATCGTCGGGATAAGAACATTTCAATTGGTTACGCTGGTGTATATGATATCTGGTATTGCCTGTGCGTGCGGCTCGATTCTTGAGACGACAAGAATACAGGCGGCAGATTCCAGTATGCTGGGGTTAAATATGGAAATGGATGCGATAGCCGCAGTCGCTATTAGCGGGACGCCTCTAACCGGTGGTAAGATACGTATTTGGGGTACGGTTGTGGGCGTATTTATTACTCAGTTAATTACGATGACTGTAAATATGAATAACATACAATATGAGTATTCATTACTTTTAAAAGGAGCGATTATTTTCTTTGCGATCCTGGTCCAGAAGTCTAAGGAAAAGACGAAAAAGGGATTAAGGCAGGTGGTGCAGAATGGCTAGTAAAAAAGGATTAAAGCTGAAATTAAGTAGTTTCATTCCCTTTATAACATTCCTAATGCTGTTTATGGTTTCAATCATAGGGAATTCAAAATTCCTTACAATGAATAACATAAATAATTTAGTACGCCAATCTACCTTTAACGGTATTATTTCCATTGGAATGACGCTCGTAATATTATCGGGCGGAATAGATCTGAGCGTAGGTTCCGTCTTAGCCTGCAGTGGTGCCCTGTCAGCAATATTGTGCCAATATAATACTGTATTGGCTGTTGTGATACCGATTTTATTCGGATTAGTTATTGGCCTCTTTAATGGGTTTGCTGTTGCAAAACTTAAGGTACCGCCAATTGTTGCAACGCTGGTAAGTATGCTGGCAGCCCGAGGGCTGGCATACATTTTCCTTGAGGGAAATTCGCTTGGAATACCAAAAAACGCCGAAATGTTCCTTTTTTTAGGGAAAGGAAAACTATTTGATATCCTGCCGTTTCCCACGCTTATAATGGCAATTTTGTTTATTCTGTTTATATGGATATTAAAGTTCACTTGTTTCGGCAGAAACCTTTATTCAATCGGCGGAAATGAAGAAGCCGCGAGGATGTTGGGCATACAGGTTGACAAAGGGAAGATTCTGGCTTACATGACATGTGGCCTGCTAACGTCAATAGCCGGTATATTGATTACTGCGAGAGTGGGCAGCGCCCTTCCGTATGCGGGGGATGGTTACGAGATTTCGTCAATTGCGACAGTAGTGCTGGGCGGAACATTGATCACGGGAGGAAAAGGAAGAATGAGCGGAACATTCTGGGCGTCTTTGACTATGGCAATTATAGCGAATATGATTAATATGCAAAGTGTTACCGAACCATGGATACAAAAAATAATCATTGGCGCAATTCTAATTGTTATTATTGTAATTCAATCGCCGATAATAAGGAAACGGTATTCAAGTATTGCCAAGTTATTCATACGGAAGCATACGGTTAAAGGATAGTATTATTTATGATTAAGGCTAATATATTTGACATTCAAAGGTTCTGTCTCAACGATGGGCCGGGGATCCGAACCGTGGTGTTCTTTAAGGGCTGTTCTTTAAGGTGCAGATGGTGCCATAATCCGGAAGGACTTCTCAGTGAAGCGCAATTGGAATACCTCGCACACAAATGCAGTTCATGTGGTGAATGTGTTACTATTTGTCCGGCAAAGGCACATGACTTAAAAGGTGGCAAACATACGTTTAACAGGAATTTATGTATTTCATGTAAAAAATGTGAAGGCGTTTGCATGCGGGGAGCGTTAAAGATTAAGGGCGGATTAATCGAAGTAGACGAGCTACTCCGTGAGATTCTCAAAGATCGTGATTACTATGACGAATCAGGCGGAGGATTAACAATATCGGGGGGCGAGCCGTTGATCCAGGCCAAAGTAGCAGCGAAGCTACTAAAAGGAGCAAAAGAAAATGGAATCAATACCGCTGTGGAAACAAGTGCATATGTAGAATATGATGCATTTGAAAGAGTTCTGCCATATACAGATTTATTTATGGTGGATCTTAAAATTATGGATACGAAGAAATGCAGAGAATACACGTTAGCAGGCAATGAACTTGTATTGTCAAATTTAAAAAAAATCGCACGGAAGGACGTTAATATTATTATTCGCATGCCACTGATTCACGCCATCAGCGATACTGAAAGCAACATTAACGAAATAATAGGGTTTATTAGTGATATGAAGCGCTTAATCCTGGTCGATTTAATCCCCTACCATGATATAGGAACTTATAAATACAATGCGTTAGGATATGAGATGTCAATTAAAGGGTTATATGCACCGAATAGAAATAGGATCAATGAGATAAAGCAAAAGTTTTTAGATGCTAATATACCTGTATTATAATCTATCTCCATGGAAATAGAGGCTGGCTTGCAAAGATAGTTTGATTATCAAGTAAAGGATGGGACTAATATGAAAACGAATTTCTATATTTCAAAAGAAGATTTTCAAAAAAAAATCGAGCATTGTTGTTTTGGGCCGCTTGTAAAACGTTCAGAGCTTAAAAAAGCGTGTGAAGATACCGTGAGGTATAATTTTGCTGCCCTGTACGTAAATTCCGGTGATGCTTCCTATGCGAAAAATGTATTTCAGGGAACAAACTCACGCGTCGGAGTACCGATTGGCTTTCCAACGGGTGTCGTTTCAACGGAGATTAAAATAAGAGATGGAATGGACGCAATTGATAACGGAGCATTGGATCTTGACTGCGTAATGAATATAGAATGCTTTCTGGAAGGCGATGTGAATTTTGTAAAAGAGGAACTGAGCAAATGGCAGGAAGCGATGAAATCCTACAATCAGGATGTGGCTACCAAAATAATAATTGAATGTCCGTATTTGTCCGCAGGCCAGATATACCAAGCGTCAAAAATGGTTGCCGATATTGGAGCGGATTATGTGAAGCAGTCCACGGGCCAGTGTCCGATGCCAACTTATTTGCTTAGCCAGGTTCATATTATGAAGAAAGCGGTAGGCGACAGGATCAAAGTAAAGGCATCCGGTCACATGATAACACTAGAAGATGCTCTGGCGAGCATTCAGTATGGAGCTGACCGGATCGGGAATGACCAGGGGCCAAACTGGATGAAAAGATTTGATAAAAACTATTGGTTTGATTGATGACTGGACGCAGGATCGTTATGCGCATTGTATTCTTAATGGATATTTGATGGAACGAAAAAATCTAGGAGATAGAATATGAGCAAATATAGCATCGGAATTGACTTCGGGAGTTTATCTGGAAGGGCCATATTAGCTGACATTGAGAATGGAAATGAGATTGCAAGCAGTATTTACAGCTATCCGCACGGCATTATGGAATCACAGCTGCCTGATGGGACTAAACTTGGCATGGACTGGGCGCTGCAAGACCCACAAGACTACTTAGAGGTAATATATCATACAATTCCACAACTCCTTCGAGTTAGCAAAGTAAGGGCGGAAGATATCATTGGAATCGGGATAGATTTTACGGCTTGTACGGTCTTGCCGGTTAAAAGCGACGGAACTCCCCTATGTTTTCTTGAAGAGTATAAAAATGAACCACATGCCTACGTAAAACTCTGGAAGCATCATTCCGCACAGGATCAAGCTTACGAGCTAAATGCGATTGCAAGTCAGCGGGGAGAGCCGTTTTTGGAAAGATATGGAGGGAAAGTTTCTCTGGAATGGGAAGTTCCTAAAGTATGGGAACTTGTGGAGGAGGCCCCTCATATCTATGATGCTATGGATTATTGGATTGAAGCTGCAGATTGGATTGTCTGGAAGCTTTGCGGCAGCCTTGTAAAAAGTAACTGCGTAGCTGGTTTCAAAGGGCTCTGGAATGAAGAGGAGGGCTACCCGGGGAACAATTTTTTTAAGGCGCTTCATCATAAGCTTAAATGCTATGTAGAGGAAAAGTTGAATTTTCCGCTGGCTTATATAGGAGAAAGAGCGGGCGGTCTGACGGCTGAAATGGCAAAAAAAATAAAGTTAAATGAGGGTACGGCAGTGGCAGTTAGCATAATTGACGCGCATGCCGCCATTCCCGCTGTAGGCATCAACAGTCCGGGTAAAATGCTTGCCATAATGGGGACTTCATCCTGCCATATGGTATTAGGAGAGAAAAAATGCATCGTCTCCGGAATATGTGGCGTTGTAAATAATGGCGTTATTCCAGGTTATTATGGTTATGAAGCGGGACAGGCTTGTGTTGGCGAATATTTTGCGTGGTTTGTTGATAATTGTATTCCTCGTGCATATAAGGATGCAGCTAAAAAAAATAGTTTAAATATACACGAATATCTTACCGAAAAAGCAAGGAAATTGAAGGCAGGGGAAAACGGAATACTTGCTCTTGACTGGTGGAACGGGAACCGCAGCATTTTGGTGGATGCCGACCTTTCCGGATTGATTATTGGGATGACGATTCATACGAAACCTGAAGAGATTTATAGGGCGTTGATCGAAGCAACCGCTTATGGTACACGCAAGATTGTGGAAACATTCAGAGATAATGGCGTGCCTGTAGATGAGTTCTATGCGTCGGGAGGCATTTCCCAAAAAAATACTCTGGCGATGCAGATCTACGCAGATGTATTAAAAATGCCGATAAAAATAGCGGGACATATGAACGGGTCGGCACTGGGAAGCGCGATTCACGGAGCAGTTGCCGCGGGGAAGCAGATGGGGGGATATGATGATTTATCCGAAGCTTCAACCGCAATGGGGAGGATTAAGGAAGTTGCTTATGAGCCGATAGAGGATAATTGCACGATCTACGAGCAGCTGTATAAAGAGTATATTAAATTACATAATTATTTTGGAAAAGGTGATAATGATGTAATGAAATTATTAAGAAGAATAAAAAGAGAGATTAAGGAAAAGTAATTCAAGACAAATGAAAGGAGAAGAAACATGAAAACGATTGATCTGAATGGGAAAACTGCTCTAGTTACAGGCGGCGCTGGTCAACTGGGCAGAGAAATTGTAAGAGGCTTAGCGGAGTGCGGAGCCAATGTCGTTATCAGTTATAATACGTCTGGAGAATACGCAAATGAGTTAAAGGAAGAGATCACGAAAAAGTATGGCGTCAAGGCAATCACTGTGCAAGCAGATATTACAAGCATATCTTCGATTGAAAAGATGAAAGCATATATAAAAAGTGAATTTGAGCATGTGGATATCTTGGTTCTTAACGCTGTCATCCAGTACGTTTGGGCTACGATTATCGACCAGAACCCTGAGGACTATGAATCACAATTCAAAAGCAGTATAATGCAATTCGTTTATATGACGAAAGCATTTGTTCCGGATATGATTGAGAATAGATCAGGCAGAGTAATCGCTATTAATTCTGAATGCGCGATGCAAGCGTTTGCCTATCAGTCCGCATATGTTGCCGGCAAACGTGGATTAGACGGCCTAATGAGGGTCTTGGCCCGTGAGGTTGGAGAATATAATATTACAGTAAACGAAGTGGCTCCCGGGTTTACGATTAGCGATAATTGCAGAAATGACGGCCCCGAGGTTTCAAACAGACATCAGGATTGGGCATATATTGACAGAGTACCTCTGAGAAGACGGGGTAAAGACGAAGATGTTGCAAATGCCGTTTGTTTCCTGGCTTCAGATATGGCGAGTTTTATGACAGGTGTTTATCTCTCCGTATCAGGCGGAAATGTAATGCCTTGCATTTAATGGCGTTTAAATTGTTAAGTCAAGTACAACGCTTGATTCAAAAACTTCATAGAGAGATTTTCATATATTTTAAAACCGTCCTGCAAATTAAGGAAGTAGGGAAAAATCCCTACTTCCCAATTACAAGTGAACCGCAATTTAATTTTCAAACGCTAATCCAAAAATACAACTTCATTATTGTCTGACGAACGAATTGCCGCTTCAATAATTTGAATTACGCGCAGGATATCGATCGGATCAATTATTAGTTTCTTTCCGCTGGTGATGACATCATAAACGTTGTGAAGGAGGCTTTGGGAAGGAGCGGCAACAATATCGGCAACGGTTTCGTCCTTACTATCAATCCGTATAATTGTTTTGCCAGGGTCAAGCATCATCTCTGCATCGTGTTTGATCAGGCCTTTATCGCCTTGCACATAGAATGTTTTATAATCAAAAGAAGAAACATAACAAATTTCAATTTGTGCAATAGATGCGTCTTCAAAGGTGATGATAGTATTCGAATAGCTGTCTCCACTGAATTCCCATCGTCCGGTATTCATGGTGGAATATATGCTGACTGGCTTTGATTGGTTTAATTGCAGTATCATATCGACTAGGTGCGGTCCCCAAGAGTATATGGTTCCGCCGCCATATTCCCGCTTGCATTCCCAGTTCTGAATATAATCCGGGGATCCTTCATAACCACCCCAGCTGCTCAAAATTTTTGTGGAATACATATGAGGGCGGCCTATGGCATTCTCCTTGAGGAGTTTAACAAATGTTGGATAATGAAAGAAACCGCTGAACCTATGGTTGTGATTAACCGTCAAAACCACGTCATTCTTCTTTGCGGTCTCGATCATGATTTTGCATTCTTTTGAAGACAAAGCCATTGGCTTTTCCACGATAACATGTTTGCCTGCGTTCAATGCGGCAACGGCATGCTCACAATGAAACATGGGCGGCGTTAATACCAATATCAGATTGAGCAAATCATTGCTTAACATTTCTTTATATGTTAACTTCCAGAAATTTTCCGCCTAAAAAAGACCTGCCCTGCCCTACTTTCTTCGTTACTTTGGCAGGTCTTTTATAAAAATAGTCAGGAGTCTTGGCTGCCGGAATTATCTGTATTCAGA
>Ga0153991_1000145_pt1 | contig 17324 bp, 22 predicted proteins | sample TSNC075MetaG_FD_104681 | JGI IMG/M metagenome (GOLD analysis project Ga0153991, IMG submission 104681) | Attine ant fungus gardens microbial communities from North Carolina, USA - TSNC075 MetaG | ecosystem: Host-associated > Fungi > Mycelium > Unclassified | place: USA: North Carolina, Jones...
CTAACCGTCCGCGAGTTGGTACAATTATGAAGAATCACATTCAGAGCAGTTTATCTTTTGTATAAGCTGTTCTTTTTTGTTGCTCTGAATCTGATACTTCACTTAAGAATTATATCACATTTTTCTACTTAAGCCAGATCATCCCGAAGCGCGTCAATAATATTTTCTCTTTTTATCTTGCTAATGGCATACAGCATTGTAATAAACACGATAATGAACACGCTGAACACGCTGATTCCGATACTACCCCACGGGAATACAAAACGAATGTCCCCTCCGCCCATGACTAACCCTTTATAAATCAGCCAGGAAAGGATTCCCGTTATTGGAAGTCCGAACAACAACGTCCGCATGCCATAAAAGGCACACTCATAATACATCATCTTTTGGAAATCGCGGTCAGACATCCCCACAGAGCGAAGCATGGCAAGCTCCCGCCTCCGCAGCTTGATGTTAGTGGAAATCGTATTAAACACATTCGCAACCGCAATCAAAGAAATCATGATAACAAAGACACCCGAAAACAAATTGACAACGAATGTGATATTACGGTTTTGCTCCATTATCTCATAGAGATTGTACAGATTATAGTCGGCGGTAATACCCGCTGCTTCAATCATTGTCTGCATCTCAGCAGTAGACTGACCGGGATTTTCCGACTTAAAGGTCATCCCTAGTTTGATCGGCTTTACAGTCGCACCCAGTGCGTCAAACTGAGACTTTATCCCGTAAGGGGCTATCACCATAAGAGTGTATCCGGGCCACTCACCCTGCTCCGAGGGAAGTAAATCCGCGAAGCCTTTTACAAAAGTTGCACGGATTGTTTTCGCCGGGTCCCCGGTTTTAGAGTAGAGCGTAAATTCCATCGGCTGTTCCTGCGTATACCAACGTTCGGGCTCGAACAGAATTCCTGCCATGATCATTTCTTTATCCTGCCCGGTGTATTCCTCTGCAGACAGGCCGAGGCCTTCGAGCAGATTCTGATAGACGCTGTCCGCTACAAACTGAATGTCCACCTGCACTTCCACCGTTTCACCGGCCCCATCATAACCGATGGACCCGCCGTACTCATCAAGAAAATGACTCGACAGATCACTTGTATTAAGTACGCAGGAATAGGTTGAAAGTGCCTGATAAGAGCTTTCGGTAACGCCGGGGGCGGTTTTCAGCTCATCATAAAGCTGGAAGAGCTCACTTTCCTCCATGTTCCGCGTATAAAAGCAGATGTCATAATCTTCCGTTACCGTAGATGAATTTCCCGCAATCTGATTCAGATAGGTTCCGAAAGAGCCTGCAGACACAAACAGTATGACACTTAACGTAAGCGAAAGGATAATGCTGCGGTAGCGACGCCTGTTTCTCTTAAAGTTTTTTAACGCAAGTGCTCCCTCCAACCCGTAAAAGTATCGCGCGAGCTTAGATGTTCTCACTGTTTTGGCGTCCACTTTGACCTCGTTTGTCTGGCGGATACATTCCATCACGGGTGTACTGGCGGCTTTCTTTGCCGGAATATAGGCGGAAATCAGAATGGTAATCATACTGAGGACCACCGCAGCAATGAGGGCCGGAACAGACACCACCAAAGTCAACGGTACATTGTCATACATAGCATTTGCGAAATTCTTTTCCACAAGAGAAAGCACGAGCTTGATACTTGGTATCCCGGCTAAAATGCCGATTGGAATGCCGATTATGCCGATGCAAAGTCCCTCAAACAGCACCGAATTACGTAGCTGTCTTTCCGTAGCGCCTACCGACATGAGAATTCCAAGCTGGTGTGTACGTTCATTCAATGAGATATTAAATGAATTATAAATCAGAAACACTGAGCCCAGCATAACCAGGGCCACTAAAATACCGGCAATTGAGTACATAAGAACCGTAAGCATCTTATCCTCTGAAAGTCCCATAAAACGCAGGATATAATCGTTCAAAACGTAACTGTCATGGTCTGAAATGCTTTTTGCATAAGAATGAACCTGATATGGATTCTTCAGCGTAATAAATACGCTAAGGCTGTCCGCTGCGGATGCCTCCTCTGTTGTGATTAAAGTGTATCCGGGTGCAGCATACTCCTCAATTACCGGTCGTTGGCAGATGCCCACAACCGTATATGTTTTCTCTGTCTTGGGTACAAGCGTTTCTTCTTCGGAACAATAGGAATCGTGCTGGCTGAGCTTTTGATCACCGATCACGCGGTCGCCGACCGAGAGGGTGATTGTGTCGCCCACCGAGATTTTCACGCCGCCGTTTGCGGCAATATGAGCCGGTATCATGACCTCGCTGCTATTCTCCGGCAGTCTGCCGGAAAGCAGCTGGATCGGCAGAGAATCTAAGGCTTCCGCGCTCCATCCGGTAATAAAAAGATATGGTTTATCGGGATTTTGTCCACCTTCCAGGGTGGCATAGCCGATGTTCTGTAATGCCACCGTATTTTCTACCCGACTGTCCTCTGCCTGTTCCAGCACAAAAGAGGAATCTGTGTCCGGGATTTCAATATGCCAATCACCATATTTGACAGCAGCGCCGTTTACCATATAGTTTTGCAGGGAAACGGCAAAGGCAGCGACTGCCGTAATCATGGCGGCGGACAAAGCCACGCCGATAACTGTTACAATCGTACGTGTACGGCTTTTCTTCATGCCTTGCAAGGTTATTTTATTAAAAATGTTCATGGCCGCACCCTCTCATCCCGCACCACTTTACCGTCTGATATGCCGACAATACGGTCTGCCTGCAGGGCGATATTTTCGTCATGCGTGACAACGATAAGGGTCTGCCCGTATCTTTTATTGCTTAATTTCAACAGATTAATGATTTCATGTCCATTCCGGCTGTCCAAACTGCCCGTGGGTTCGTCGGCAAGCATGACCGCCGGGGCATTCATTAACGCGCGCCCTACGGAGACGCGCTGTTGCTGACCGCCCGATAGCTGATTGGGCAAATGCGATCTGCGGTCTTTTAGCCCCAGCAGTTCCAATAAATCATTCAGCCGTTCCTCATTGACCTCCCGCTTATCCATCAGTACCGGTAAGGTGATGTTTTCCACCACATTCAGAGTAGGAATGAGATTGTGAAACTGGTAAATCAGCCCGACCTGTCTTCTGCGGAAGATGGCAAGTTTTTGATTGCTTTGAGAGTATACGTCCTGCCCATCTAAATATACCTTTCCACTTGTCGGCACGTCCACGCCGCCGATGATGTGAAGCAATGTGGATTTGCCGGAACCGGAGGAACCAATAATTGCGGTGAACCCCCCCTTCTCGATTGTAAGCGAAACATGGTCAAGGGCAGCAACCTGGTTTTCACCCTTACCATAGACCTTACATAGATTTTCAACTTTTAATAGTTCCATTATGTGAGTCTCCTTTCTTATGGCTTACTCATATAATAGAGCTTTCAGCTTACATCTCTGTGACTTTTAGGTGAGAGATTCGTCACTTTGGAAAACGGATGATAAATAGCGCGCCGCCCTGCGGGTGATTTTTTGCGGCAACCGTTCCTCCCTGCCGTGTTATAATCATCTTACAGAGCGCCAGTCCAATCCCATACCCCGCAGCATTGGCGCTTCTTCCCCGATAAAACCGGTCAAACAGGCAGGGCAAATCTTCTTTTTCAAAGCCCGCACCGTTGTCGTGAATGTTAATCTCAGTAAACAGCGGGTTGTCCGTGCAGGAAATTTCAATCTTCCCATTCTCGCCCGCGCTTTCCATGCAATTTTTGAAGATATTTTGAATCGCTTCCGAAAGCCAGCCGGAATCGCCCTGGATAACCATCTCTTTCGGCGCGTCGATGTGCAAATCAATATCACGCAGTTCCATTGGGATTAAGAGCGGACGAACCGCGGCGTGTATTAAGCCGCTTACTTCTATCGCTTCGCTTTGGAACACCACAACGCCCGCGTCCAAACGGGATAATTTCAGCAGGGAAATAATCAGCCAATCCATCCGTACAAGCAATTCCTCTGTTTCCCGCACAAACGCTTTCCGCTCATTTTCATCAGGGTTATTCGCCAACAGTGACAGAATGAGGTTCGCGGATGTGAGCGGGGTGCGGAGTTGGTGGGCAATGTCGGCCAACGAATCGGCAAGATGTACCTTTTCTTTTTTCAGCGCGTCGTTTTGCTCCCGAATACGCAACGTCATTTTCGTTATCTCGCTGTGCAGAATGGAAAGCTCGCCCTCGTCTGGCTCGTCAAGACCCAAACGGTCAGCATTATGAAGCACCAGATCGATTTGCTTCGAAATCCGCGCAATGCTTTTATATCGTGCTTTGGTATACACATAGAACGCTGTGCCACAGGCGGCCGCAAAAGCAATGGCAAGGATTCCCGCCGCCATATTAATTGTAAAGCCAAGTGTTACAAAGACGGCGGCCATTAGGGAAAACAAAATGGCAAACCGCCGAAATTCCCTATTCCGCAGCATCCCCGTCCCCCAATCTATACCCCGTACCGCGAACGGTTAAAATTATTTGCGGGCTTGCGGGGTCGTCCTCTATCTTATCCCGTAAGCGTTTTATGTACACGGTCAATGTATTGTCATTGACAAACTCGCCCGCCGCGTCCCACAATTCGTCCAGCAGCCTGCCCCTTGTAATAATGTTTTTGGGGTTGCCGATAAACACCAATAGCAAGCGATATTCCAAAGCCGAAAGAAAAACCTCGTTTCCGTGTTTCTTCACAACGCCGCTTGCCGTATCGACATGAAGCCCGCCGATTTCAAACGCCGGCCCGGAACGCCTTTTTCGCAGGGCGGTTCCGATTCGCGCAATCAATTCACGTGGGCGAAAAGGCTTGGTGATATAGTCGTCCGCGCCTATACTAAGACCTGTTACAACACTCGCCTCATCGCCGGAAGCCGTCAGAAAGATAACCGGAATATCCCCGGTTTCTTTGATTTCCGTGCAAACGGTAAAGCCATTTCCGTCAGGCAAGGAAATATCAATTAACGCCAAGTCAAATTTATTCCCGGCAAGCAAGGCAAGAGCCTCTCCCCGCGTGGAGGCGTGGGTGACGGTAAATCCCTCTGAGCGGAGCAAAAGCACAAGGTTTTTTGCAATTGCCTTATCGTCCTCAACCAAAAAAATCCGCGACATTCGTCATCCCTCCGTTTTCTTTATTTTATCTTTTAAAAATGCACCTTCTTTCTTAGATTAATTTCAACTTAGTAAATGCCTTATACAGACCATCCTTATCAACATCATCTGTGATAAAATCCGCCATCGCTTTTATTTCTTTTCCGCCACTTCCCATAGCAACGCCAATCTCACAGTATTCCAGCATAGGAATATCTACTTTGGCGTCACCAAAAGCAATCGTATTTTCCCTGTCTGCTTTTAAATATTTTAATAAATGTTCAATTGCATTGGCTTTGGTTATGTCTTTTACTCCCAGATCTCCAAAAAGTGCTTCTTCCCCCTTTCCTCCCCAGGTTCCATTTTCAAGATCTGGGAATTGTTCTTTTGTATCAAGAAAATCTTGATAGGAATCCAGCAGGTAACTAACCTTATTGAGATCATCCCTGTATAACTCCCTTCCAAAAATCATTTCCGGAAATACCTTTCGAACCGTCATCTGATCCGCTTTTGGGTCTCCTTTGCGCTTTGCATACTTTATGATAGATGCACCTGCCTTTTGTTCAAAATTTTCACTGGCAAATAATCCATTATTGCTCTCCAAATAAAATTCTATTTTTCTCTCATGTAGCCAGTTAACAATTCTTTTGCATTGGTCCAAAGTAATCATCTGGTGCATGATGACTTTACCATTATCTTCAACATAGTTACCATTCCCACCGATCATTCCATCCAATCCAATATCCCAAAGATTTTGATAGACTTCTGCCTTGCTTCGTCCTGTACTGATATATACCTTGTGACCATTCTTTCTGGCTTTCCGAATTGCTTCTACTGCTGAATCCGGCAGATTTGTATCATAGTCTACCAGCGTTCCATCCACATCAATAAAAATTATTTTTTCCATATGTTTTTCCATTCGCCTTTCCCTCATCTGTTTTTTTAATCATAATTTTATAGTTCTTTTTTCATCCATATATGTGAACATCCCTCATCCATATATGGTTCCCCATATGTTTGATAGCCCAGTTTCCTATAAAATCCTTTTGCATTCTCTTGTGCTGATAATCCAACGAAAACACCTTTCCGTTTTCTAATTTCATTTTCTGCGTACTTAACAATTTCTGCTCCATATTTATTTCCTCTATACTCCTTTATTGTTGCTATTCTTCCAATTACATAACAATTTTGAGAGTCCGAATAATACAATCGGCAAGTTGCTATCGGATTGTTCAATACAAAAAGCACGATATGGATAGACACCTCGTCACTTTTGTCAAACTCATTTATAAAACCCTGCTCTTCCATAAAAACAGTTTTTCGTATAAAAATAGCCTCTTCCGGTAAATAATTATAACTTTTAATATGCATTTAATACACGTATGATCCAATGATCCTCTATTGAGGGCGGTTGGATGATTTCCTTTCTCCCAATCAAGATGGGCTATTCTCAATACTCCGCTACAATATCTGTCCATCAACCTAAAATCACATAAATAAACTGAGACTCAATCATTCCCAAAGTTCTTTACTAATAATCCCCTGTATATATAACCATCTTTTATATCTTCTTTTTCCGGAAGCGGACGTGTAACTTGTAATACAACCTGACCTAGAAAACGTATATTCATATGGGTTTTCCTCCTATTGATTACGCCTTCCACTGACTAACTTTCTTATTTTGTCACTTAAGTATACCAGAAAATCTCTTAAATTAAAATATTAGGATCCCCCTGTCAGCATACAAGCTTTTCCGTACGCTATTTCCGTCCCATTTCTCCGCGCTTAACTATAGCTTTACGCTTGACAGCTTCTTTTCGGAAAACCTCAAACGCTTCCGATACAGTCGATATTTTATCAGCGTCGGGGCTACGGTGTCTATCTTTGGGAGTTCCAATTGGAGCCGCAATGGACAAAAAGAAAAAATAACCCTGTGCTGATAAATCCAGATGGTCAAGGGGCGGAGAAGGCATAAAACCTTGTCCTATATGGTAAATGCTATTTTTTATATTCTCGACACCATTTTACGCAGTAGGAAATTGTAGCAATATCAAGCAGTACGGTTAATAAAGCTATTGAAGGTGAATAGGTGCTTATATCCATGCTAGTTGACAGTGAAATGATCTCTATACCACCAATGGCCGCAATTGTAATAATCAAACCGCCTATGAGTACCTTATATGCTACTTTTGTTGATTCCAAAACTATAATTTTCTCCCGTTCGTCTGAGTATGCTAATTCTGAATTAGCACTTTTCCCCCAATGATATTTTTTTACAAGGATATAATGGACGATGGGGTATACTATGAGGTAGGCAATTAGCAGAATAGGAAAGATGGTTACCGTTCCCTGAAAACCTATTTCCATTTGGGTAACCTCTGAAAAGGGAAACATGAATGCAAGACCCATCAAAGTAAATAATAATACATTGCCAAAACATTGAAATACAGTTTTTTTCATTCTACATTCTCCTTAATAAAAATAGTTTCGATTGGTACTTCCAACACTTCAGATATTCGCATAGCAAGAAGTAGAGAAGGCACATAACTGCCTTTTTCTAAAGAAATAATTGTCTGTCGTGTAACACCAACGAGTTCCGCAAGCTTGCCTTGCGACATGTCTTTTTGAGTTCGCAATTCTTTTACAATGTTTTTCAGCGTTTCCATGATAACCTCCTCTCGCTAATAGTATAGTTGACTTTACATGTAAAGTCAACTATACAGAGAGGTTTTTTAATAGGTAGTCGATCAAATCAAAAGCAAGACCCTCGTGCAATTTGTACGAGGGTCCTACCGGTTATCGTAAATATTTCTCCTATTTATAATCTACAAATTCTCTTTAAAGAATGTTTCTAAAGCTATCGCTGCTGCTTCCTCATCTCCTCCTTCTATCGAAATTTTTATTTCGTTTCCCTGCTTTATACCTAGGCTCATAAGTGCCAATAACTTGGTAAGTTCCGTAATTTCACCATCGACCTCAAGCATCGCCTTAGAATTAAATTTTTTTGCTTCCTTTACTAATAGACCTGCCGGCCTGGCATGAATACCTAATTCATCTTTAATTACATAACTAAAACTCTTCATGAATTGCTCTCCTACTATAAATTCTCACCGTTATTTGAAATCACAACTCAAGGCGCAAAACGTATGCTGAATCTATTCATACTAATCAATAACCTTAAATCCCATTTTCTTAACACGATCCGCATATGCATCGCCACTGTTTTCGGTAAAGGTATGTTCTAATGTATGCTTGTATGGTATTTTACCCTCATACCAGGTCCCCAAACATTGGCTCTGTCCATGCTTTTCAATTTTGGGATAAGCTGTAAATCCCTTCGCTCCCCATTTTCCGTCAAAATGAATCACTTTAGGTCCTACATACCAGATGCCTTTAGTATAAACAACTGTACCATCATCAACATATGGCAGATGTTGAAAATCTGCTTCTAAGCGCACATCCTCTGTAACAATTGGCTCTTCACCTTCGAGGAAATAGACACCAATACCTTTCCCATTCTCATCCATAATTTGTGCATTCAAGAATTCCATACGTCCATCTTCACGAATACCACAATATAATGCACAGTTGCAGCGATATGTTTTCGCATAAAGAGCTTCCTCTTCTTCCGTGTTACCCACTGCTCTATTCAATAGATACGTCCTGTCAAATCCGCCCATTCCTCTTATAGGTTTACCCATATAAGTCCCTGTTATGACGGTATCTGTCTGAAAATAAGGTGCCGGGATATCGGGTGTCGAATGACTAAAAACTGCTTTGGGCAGTGGAACAGCTTTTATGTCAAGGATACAGCCATCCTTCCCTTCTTTAAATTCTGCATAAACACCGCCATTCCCATCATCAACAAACCGAATTAGTGAATACGGGTCTTCTGTTTTAATTTCAAATGTCTTTGGCTTATCGCGTACTTTTTGGTACTTTATAGTTGGAGTCATCGCTTGCGCCAAATCATCTCCATGCAATCCTTTTTGAGGTTCAAGCGGCCCGTCTCCCAATTCTGAAATCCCACACCAGCGCTGGCAATGTGGCTCAACGTTACGGAACCAATAAACTGGATTCTTTATCCCATCAACCCAAAACTGCGCATAATGTGCCATTTTTCCAACCGTTGCACCACAACCCTGCTCATTTTTAAAACAGCTGGGTGCTAATTCAAGATCATCAATCCTTAATTTTCTGATTTCAAAATCAAATTTATTCATTTATTGCCTCCTTCTTTCTGATCATTCAATTTCATTGTAAGTATTCAAATACGCCGGAATTGCACTTCCAATAAATGCAATAATTATTAAAGCAATTCCAGAAATCAGATTAGCAGTTGTCCCTCCAACCCACGGTATCCAAAATGTAAAAATTGTAGCGGAGGACATTGCATAATATATAGGAGTAAAGATACCTAAGATTAGTCCAAATGCAACGCTGCCAATTAGTAAGGATTTCATGCACCCCTTATATTTAACAACAACACCATATAAACATGGTTCCGTTACACTTCCAAGAATGCCTGTCACAAAACAACCACTAACTGCCGCTTTATTCGCGGGTTTCTTTAATTTCAACATGGCTCCAAACGCAACACCGAAGACTGCAAAATTATAAGCGGTCATGATTGGTAACAGAAATGTCTCATACCCAACTTCCGTAAATGTCATAATTGCAAAACTGAGCAGCGCTCCATGCATACCTCCTAATACTAAATATGGCATTAAAATTGATAGTAAAATAGCGCCAATAATACGGATAGCAATATTTGATTGTGCCATTGATATAAAGAAATTACCAATAATGGTTCCAATATACGTTCCTAATGGCGCACATATAACAAACATAATCGGAGTCATGACTAAAATAGTAATCAAAGGTAGAAAGATAGGTTTTAAAACTGGAGGAAGATGCTTGTTTAAAAACTTATAGATAAAAGACATAATCCATACGCCTAAAATAACCGGCAAAAATGATGACGAATAGTTCATAACCGGAGCAGAAATCCCGAAAACTGAAATGGATTCTCTAATTTCAATCAAATTCATAAAATCAGGAGCCATTATTAAGGCACCAAGATAAATTCCATAAATTGGATTTATATTTAATGCCTTTGCCGCTGAATATCCTAAGAACAGTGGAATAAAATAGAAAAAGGCACTGTACATAAAATTAAGTACGATATATAAATCACTGGTATCACTGATAATATTTAGTAAGCTTGGCCCTAATAATGTAGCAAATACTTTGCACATACAAGCACCCATCATTATTGGAATAATCCCTGTCATGGTTGGAGATGTATACGCCAGAATTTTATTTCCAATCATTTTTAAACTAAATTTCTCTTTTGCCGCTAAATCCCCATCCAGATTTTCATCGATTGATTTCTCAATATTAAAACCTCCAACTTTACAAAATGCTTCATAAATATCGTCAACATCATTTCCGACAATAATTTGATATTGATCTCCAAGCCATTGCGTTCCCATAACGCCATTAACTTTATCAATATCAACATCCTTTACTAAACTTTTGTCCTTTACCGCAAATCTTAATCTGGTAACACAATGTGTAAATACATTTACATTCTCCTTCCCTCCAATCAGATTAAGGATCTGCTGCGACATTTCCTCATGACTCTTTCTTCCCATTTTTCGTCTCCTTTCAGACTTAAAATATTAATCAGACAGTCCCCCGACTGTTATGACCTAAAATAAAAACCCCACATTACAAAATGAATAAACATCTTGTAACATGAGGTCAAGCCCTATTGGTAACAATCCTCTCGTGTACACAATCTATTAATATGTAATACTAAATATAGTTTTTCTTCGTCAGTCAGAGATACCTCTAAACTTGATTCTAAATATTTACTAACTTTTTTAGTGGTTTTATATGCTCTGGGACAGCTGTCAATTAGGTCGGTATAAACTAAATTGTTATCCGTATTAAATACTTCTTTCCTCTTACAGCGTTGTATTAGATAATTCATATGCGACACAAATCTTGAATAATTAAAATCCTCTTTGTTAATCGTTAATTCGAAGTCCTTTTCAATAATTTTGGTTGCATCGTCAATAATTTTTTGACTCTGTATTTCCGATTTACCATTATCAAGTTTGGCATTTATAAGATGTAAAGCAATATAAACCGCTTCTTCTTTTGGAAGCCGTACTTTCAATTTATTACGGATTACGTGCAGGCCATACTTCCCGATCTCCATTTCCGTATCAAAAAGCTGCTGAACATCATACATAACGGGAAGATTTAACTTAATGTTCTTTTGATATCTATGAATCGAAAAATTAATATGATCCGCTAATGTAAATACAATATTTGAACTTATAGGATAGTTGATTTTACTTCTTGAATAGTTTACTATTTCATCTGCAATCGCAATAATTTCTTCTGGAAGATCATTAATCATACTGATGTAAATACTGTCAACATTATAATAAGTTCTCTCAATTTGTGAAAGTGGAATTTCATATGGCGCTTCCTTAAACCCAATTCCTTTACCAAAAGCAATAAGTTCCTTACCATTTTCATCCTGACATACAGAAACATTATTATTAATATTTTTTATTACTTTCACAAATTAACCCCCTTCATTACTTGATTCTAATAACTACACTATCCAAATCAATATTTGATGGATCGCTAACTATGAACTTGGTATCCGCAGAAATAATTATCATTGCACTTGTCAAATCGATCTTTGCCTCTTTCATAATTTTCCGATCTATCTTTAGAAGCAAATCTCCCCTTTTTACTGTGTCACCTATTACGGCGTATGTAGTGAATCCTTTTCCATTTAGGTTAATTGTGTCTAAACCAATATGAATTAGTATTTCAACTCCATTCGCATTTAAACCAATCGCATGTTTTGTTTTAGGAACCATAACCACTTTTGCATTGCATGGAGCATATATTGCATCTCCAGTAAAATTAAAAGCAATTCCATCTCCCATCATTTTTGACGAAAATGTCTTATCCGGTACGTTCTCTAATATTATGCTCTTCCCAATAACTGGTGAAAAAATTTCTCTAATTTTTTTCTTTTTAAATACCTCAAACATATAGCCCCCATCAATAGAAAAAAACCCGCAAGCAGCCTAACACATAATGTCAGGACAAGCCTCCGAGGAGTAACAAACCTTAGTTAATCTATAGCATAAATCAAAAGAAATGTCAATACAATTTTGCATTTAGTCCCGTTTTTAGAAGTTAACACCCTATTTTCCTGGAATATTTTTACACTAAATGCCTACCGAAGCCTTGAAATTCAGGCTTTTTATCGAGGGCTTAATTCTTTTCAAAGTTCATTCATTTATGAGGAAACAGCCCTCCGGGTTCTGATGGAAAGCTGTTTCTGGTTTCGTACGCTGCGGTACTTGAACTATTGAACTGCTAATTCTGCCCTACTACAATTCTGGCCATGATCTACTTTTTCATCATCAAGAAGGATTCCGCAATATGGGCAATATTTCATATCTTGCTTAACTGCTTTCTCGCATGATTCACAGAGTTTGATATCTTGCAACTGATTGATTTGCTTCTTCAATGACTGCATTTCTGTGTGACAATCATCGATTCGATTTACCAATTCTGCAAATAATTCATTTTCTGACTGTGCACATTGCTCATAATACAGTCTTCCGATTTCCTTATATGCCTCATCAATATCGTCTTTGGCCCTATTGATTTTGGAACGCATTTTTATCACATTCTTTGTATCCTGCGTTTTGTTTACAATTTCCTTTGTTAACTTATTCAACATTCCTGTTATTTCTCCTGGCATATTTTCCTCCAATCTTAAAAATAACTACATTTATTTTGCATGGGATGCGATGACATCCTCTTTCCGTTTGATCGTTTGCCAAAGCAGTTAAGCGTATATCAGGTTGCTGGCCTTTTCGCATATCTCATAAATGACATCGTACTGCTGGTCGATGATCGGGGTGGCTTTTTCGGTCCTGCTTCGCTTGATTTTCAAATAGGCGAAATATGAAACGCCCCAGCCAATAAATCCGGGAATCGCAAGGATAACGCATAGCGGAATCATGCCCGCGAGATAGCTGAATGTTGCACCTGCCATAAGTGCCGTTCCAAGAAGTCCGATAATATATGCTACCGTACTTGGTGTGATAACCTTAGAATCCTCCAGTTTCTCAATTTCCTTTACATGACTTTCAAACTCCCGCTGGAGTCGGTTAAGCTCCGATCTATTCGAAATTTTTCTATCACGCTTGAATTTCATGTTTACCGAGGTGAGGCTAAAGGACGGATTTATTCCATCCAGTTTCCATCCAAAACTCCCGTAGCTGTCCGTATAAATTGTCTCCATGTCGCGTCGTACAGTAATATCCTTGTATTCGTAGCCAATAAAATTGTTTTTGTTCATTGTAAGTACTCCTTTCAAGTTTTAGTTTTGTTTGGTCTATTGTTTTTCTTTGCCGGATAAATCGTCGTCAGGTGTTAAAAAAGCATCAACAAATTTGTTTTCAATTTTCTTATAGCCTGCGACAACACCATCCTCGATCTTCTTATAACCGGATACTACGCCGTTCTCAATCTTCTTGTAACCCGACACCACACCTTTTTCAATGTCCTTTTGGGTTTTCATAAATGCGTTCATGACAATACCTCCTTTCAATTTGTTGCTTTATTGGATGATTCTATTATGCCGATAAGATGTTTGAATTTTGCTTGTAAAATGTTTGAGAAATATTAATCTAAAAAATTTTTATAAAGTCCTTTGATAGAATAACAGCGCTGAAGACAAATCCGGTACTCTATAGAGGTAATGAATAAATTCAGAACCAAGAGTGCCGGATTTGTATTTTATATTATTGCTGGTCAATCAGCGGAGACATCTGTCTTGATAAAACTATTTTTTGCGGCTTCTGACGAAAACGACAATGCCGATCAAAACAACTACGGCAACTACTACGATTGCTACAATAGCTCCTGTACTCATGCTTTATACTCTCCTTTCTCGTATTTGTACTTTACCATCTAATGGTGATACTTACGGCTTTTTACGAAAGCGACGATGCCAAGCAAAACAACTACGGCTACTATTACAATCGCTACAACAACTCCTGTATTCATATCTCTTGCTCCCTTCTTGGTATGCTTGTGTTTCATTTGATATCCATACATTACAATGCAAATGTTTATAAATTGTCAGAGAAATGTTTGAGAAATATTAATATGAAAGTATTTAGTGTCAAAATTTCGGATTTTTTCAACACGGAGATTCAATTTCGCAAAGGGGTGGATCCGTGTTGATTGAGACAAAAAGGTCTTTCAACTGATTTACGGGGGGCGCTCCCGAATAACCTATTATCTTTCTTCACGGAAGCCTGTCAAGAGGAATCACTGCATTTGCATCCCAAATTCAAGCGTTCAAGAGAAGCGTCGTTTGCTTTTAACAGATCAATGGCGTTTTGCTCGCATTCGGCCAGTATTTTGCGAACCTCATCGTCCACCAGAGTGCCGGTCTCCGAAGAATAATTGGATACATTGCGCCCGTCAAGATATTACGGGAAGATCGGGATTTTCTACAATGATGCGGCGGTCAAAACGGCCTGGCCTTAAAAGAGCTGTCCAGCACTTCCGGGCGCCCCGCGTCAAATGCCACGGCAAGGAAATCCTGTGGAACAAAAATGGATAGTGCGAACAGGACAATATAACAGGCAAGCAGCATATAAGACAAATTGATTTTGCGAAGTATCCGCAAAACAGCCAATACCAAAAAGACACCTACACCTACAGCCACCGATATAATCAACACATTGTTCGGAATTGAGGGAACTTGATTTGCTAAAACATGCAAATCCGGCTCAGCAATCGTGATAATTGTACCCATGAGAAAAGTGAGCAGCACAACAAGGCCGGTTTTTTTCGTTTGACTAAGCTGTATCCCCAACCCTTTACCCATTGGCGTCATGGCGATATCGGCTCCGAGAGAAAATAAACCCATACCCAATATCAGTAAGGCCGCACCGACAAGAAACATTGAGACCGTCCCCACTTCCATCGGCATAGTAGTCATGTTCGGTACTCAGCCGTAATTTATTCTGCGGGTTTATCTTCGTTAAGCAATGACATAAATTCAACGCCGGTGATATTCTCCTTTTCCAGCAGGTAGTCGGATATTTTGTCCAGAGAAGCGCCGTTCGCTTTTAACAGATCAATGGCGTCCTGTTCGCATTCGGCCAGTATTTTGCGAACTTCATCGTCTACCAACGTGCCGGTCTCCGAAGAATAATTAACTACATTCCGTCCGTCAAGATATTGGTTTTGGGTACTTTCCAGCCCCATGGGGCCGAACTTATCGCTCATGCCATATTGAGTCACCATGCCACGGGCCAGTTTGGTGGCGCGTTCTATATCGTTGGACGCGCCTGTGGTCACTTCTCCAAACTTGATAATCTCAGCGGCGCGTCCGCCCAACAAGGTAGTGATTTGTGCTAGTATCTCGGAGCGCGTCATCAGGTAGCGTTCCTCTTCCGGCATGTTCATGGTATATCCAAGGCTGCCCATGGTGCGGGGAACGATTGTAATCTTCTGTATCGGCTGGCTGTTTTTTTGCAAGGCGCTTACGAGCGCGTGGCCAACTTCATGGAAAGAGACCATGCGGCGTTCTTTCGGATTCATCACGCGGTCTTTCTTCTCCTTACCGGCGATGACCAGCTCCACAGCTTCCATCAGGTCTTTTTGCATGACGGTATTGCGGTTTTCTTTCACGGCCAGCAGCGCACCCTCGTTTACCATATTCGCCAAATCCGCTCCGGTGGCGCCAGAGGTCGCAAGGGCGATGCCATGGAGGTCTACGTCCTCGCCCAGCTTTACTTTGGCGGCGTGAACTTTCAATATGGCTTCGCGTCCAATGAGGTCGGGTTTCTCCACGATAATGCGGCGGTCAAAACGGCCCGGACGCAGGAGAGCTTTGTCCAACACCTCCGGGCGGTTGGTGGCAGCCAGCACAATGATGCCTTTTTCGCTGCCAAAGCCGTCCATCTCGGCCAAAAGTTGATTCAAGGTCTGTTCCCGTTCGTCATTGGAGCCAAGCTGATTGTCACGGCTTTTGCCAATCGCGTCGATTTCATCGATGAAGATAATACAGGGCGCGTTTTTCTTGGCTTGCTCAAACAGATCACGCACACGGGAAGCTCCCACGCCAACGAACATTTCAACGAACTCACTGCCGGAAATCGAGTAGAACGGTACGCCCGCCTCGCCCGCAACAGCTTTTGCCAGCAAGGTTTTGCCGGTTCCCGGAGGGCCTACCAGCAACGCGCCCTTAGGCTGCTTAGCGCCTATATCCTGATACCGCTGAGGATTGTGCAGAATATCAACCATTTCAAGCAGGCTTTCCTTGGCCTCGTCCTGTCCCGCCACATCGGTAAATTTAACCCCGGTATTTTTTTCAAGGTTATATTCCTTTGCCTTGCTCTTGCCCGCGCCAAAGATGCCGCCCATACCGCCAACCCCGGAACCGCTGCCGCCCATCTTTTGCATCATTTTTCGGATAACGAAGAAGTATACCAGATACATGATCAGTGTGGGGATTATCCACATAGTGATAAAGCTCATGAACGGTGAGGAATTTGTACTGGATTGAACTTGGTAGAAAGAGACGCCGTTTTCATACAGGCGGTCTGTTAACGCAGGATCGTCAACCCTTACGGCAATGTAGTTATCTCCAACTGCCGGGGCAGCCTGCGTATTAGTCGAACGTCCTTCGGGATACAGTATTTTTTCTACCGATGTAAGATCCGCTTCTTTGTCAATAACGATTTGTATTTGGTCGTCGCTTATCTGAGCACGGCTCACACTGCCGCTCTCCACCAATTGAATGAATTGGCTGTACTCAATTTGAAGCGCAGAATCGGATATCCTATTGGAAAAAAATATGTTTAATATGGAAGTAATGAGGAACGTCACCAACATGATATTGAAAATGTTCGGGCCTCGGGAGGCATTTCCGCCAAAGCGCCCGCCGTCCGGTCCGGGGGTGTTGTTTTGGCTATCCGCGCTATTTGGGTTCATTTGGTTTGGAACGTTATCCAAGCCTTTGTCTATATCATTTTTCTTATTCTGTTCCATTATTATCCTCCTCGTTAACTTTGGGAAGTTTCTTCCCGCAACGTTTACAGTAGATGCTGCTTCGATCATTGTGCTCCGCGCACTTCGGACAGCATCTTTCCTCCTTTGCTGCCGCCAGCCTTAGC
>Ga0153991_1000146_pt1 | contig 17069 bp, 20 predicted proteins | sample TSNC075MetaG_FD_104681 | JGI IMG/M metagenome (GOLD analysis project Ga0153991, IMG submission 104681) | Attine ant fungus gardens microbial communities from North Carolina, USA - TSNC075 MetaG | ecosystem: Host-associated > Fungi > Mycelium > Unclassified | place: USA: North Carolina, Jones...
TCATTATTTGATACTAACATTATACCATAAATACCCATAAATGAGAAGTATTATTTTAAAGAAAAAGCAAGTATTTTCATACCTGTTTTTAACTCGTAGTACCCATAGTTCAGAAAGAAACAATAAATCCTACGATGCAAAGTTTTTGCATATTTCGGTTCAAATCAAAATGAAAGTGTATTCTGTGTGTAGGAGCCCATTTTGGCTTTAAACATAGAAAAGGCACAATACGCGAGAGAGGGGGTGTAATTTTGCTGGAAACATTTCGTGTGGAAACCCAGGATCAGGCAGACCATTTCACGGAAAATTCTTATAATTATAAAGGAGGTTTTGGTTTAAAAGCTATGGATTTTTTTTGTACCAACAATATGGACAAGCTGGAGATGTCTGGTTGCCGTTGCAAAGCCGCCAGTCAGGCAGGGCTTGACTGCATGAAATACGGTTTCCGACAGCGTGCTGTGCGAATTCGTATTGCATAGGTATTGATTACGACACGGATTCAAACATGAGGTTATTACGCAGTACGGTCAATTCGGGGGCTTTAACGTTACCGAAAGGATGTATTGCTTATGCCTAAAGTAAACGAACATATCAGGGATCAGATAGAACGATACCATTCCGACGACCCGGAAGTCAGAATGAGGGCGTTGGAAGAGATCCTGGATGATTACAAGAAATTTATCTCGCATCTTATAAACAAACACTTTGCGTCCTATAAACCTAAATGGTATGAGGACATGTACTCAGTCGGAGTCATCGGCTTGATGGAAGCTATTTCAAAATATGATCCTGATAAAAGTATGCCGACAACATTCTTTGCCTCATTCATTATCCATGAGATTTATCAATTTGTGGCGACTTATGTGGGCCAAACCACTCCGCATTACGCTGCGAAACTGAACAAAATCAACAAAGCAAGGGTCGAGCTGGAAAGCGAGGGGATTGAGAATCCCACGATCATTGATCTTGCTATGCGGACGGGATTTAAGCCGGAAATTGTGATTAAGACCCTTTCCATCCAAACCGCCGCTCAAACGTTGAGCTATGATTCAGAAGAATATTTCTACAGCGGATTGGCAAATCCCCAATTGGAACCGGATGCGATTTTGCTTCAAAACGAAGGATTGAGGGTTATCCGGAATGCGGTCAGCGGGTTGCCGCCGGATCTATGCGAGGTAGTCACGCGCAAATGCGGGCTGAACGACCGTACGCCTCAGACTAACGAGGAGATTGCCAGGGAAACCGGTATACCCGTAAACCATGTCAGGCATCTGTATTCTAAGGCTCTGGAATGCTTGAGACACGGTGAGATATATGATTTTTTTGCAAATCTCTACCGCCCAGAAAAACGTTATCCGAAAGAACGTGTTTCTTTAGTACCTTCAGACACCGCCGAGAGAATGATTACCGCCTTGCTGGAGTATGATAAGAGCGAGGAGGAGATAATATCGAATTAACCTAAAAGATCTAAACCATGAAAAATCAGGGGAGAACAAGTTGGATGCGATTTAGAATGAATAGCCACCGGCGCTATAATGAACCGGTGGCTATTCGCATTTTGGGCTCGGCTTTTATATAGCCGCTTGCTTTATAATCGCCGCAATGACCGTTGCTGTTGAAACGGCGCCGGCGGCACTCCTTTGGGTGTCATGATGGAAGGCCTGTTCGCTTTTGCCGGTGCATTGCTGCTCAGCCCAATGGGGCGGGTTGGGAAGCAACTTCTCAAGCAGAGCATACGCCTTTTGTTTTTCCAAATCGGCATCATCCACTCGTGATAGAAGGCTGATAATGAGACTGGCTGCTACGTCATACAGGCTGATGCGCGCATCGTCAGCAATTATGTACTTGGGTTCGCTGCTTTTTAATCCTTGGAGGATCAGATCCAACGGAAACTCAACTGTCTTAAGCATTTTCACTTGAATATCTCCTTTCGTTGTCTTACTGATCTATCAATAGTATGATTGAAAATGAAAAAACCAGCAGTGTATTTTATAAAAAGGACACAGCATTGTGAATGGCATCCATAGAAAAATGTACCATGCTACTGATCATAACGCTCCGGTCCTGATTGTTTTTGCATTTCTTCTTCATCAGGCACCCCCTTTAACTGTTTTAACCGTTCCCAACAGCTTCGGAAGTGTTATCTTCCAGTCAACCCTTTCTGTCAAAACAGTTTCAACAGAACACCAGAACGCGTCGAAATAGGAGTCGTTTTTTCCGATGTCATTATCGAGCTGCCGTGCTGTTTCCAGCGCAAATGCTTTCAGCTTTTTTTGAGATATTTTTTTTAACTGTGCCGGCTTTAGCGGAACATCGCCGTTTTCAACAAGCTCGTCCAGCTTTTCGATGATGTCCTCGGAATACTTATCCAGCTCTTCTTCAAGATAAGCTTCGCGCACCTCCGAGGGTGTCAGCTTAATTTTAACGGTTTTACCGTTGATCCTTCGTTTGATCGTCATGCGTTTTCCTCCAACCTTTCCAAAATTTCTTCTTGCAAGCTTATTTCAACGCCGCACCAGTTATAGGTACCGGTATCGTCGGCAATAGCCTCAAATTCAGTGTAACAGAAATAATTCGTACACTTTTTGATATGAATCATTGAGTGTTTTTACACTCCTTCTGAAATTCCATTTTCGCTTGTTTCATCAGATCGGCAACCGCCCAAATGCTGCTGGGGGAAGGCATAAAACGGTCACCTTTCTTCTGGATGTAATAACTTACTCCGGTTTTCCAACCTTCTTTGGTCCCGTTTTGGTAATCATATATTTTTTGATTGTGCTCCATCGCATATATGATGGTGCCGTCAGGCATTTCATAACGATAATAGGCCAAATCAAGCTTTGCAACCGTTTCGTATACACCCCAAACTTTATAGGCCTCAATAAATTGCTTGCGTTTATCATCATTACTCCAAGCTTGGACTAAGTTTATATTGTCATTCATGTGTTTTCTCCTTTTCATTATTCTTTTTCAATTTCGCAGGATGAACAAAAACTCATTTTGCCATTCAAAATTTCACCTCCTCATCGTCTTGAACAGAATCTACAAATAGTATGACGGCCGAGGAGGCGGCGCAAGAACAGTTATTTAAATAATTCTTCGTATCGATTCTCCATGGTTTCCGGCTGAATTGGCGATATGATCCCATGTCCGGTCACCAAAATAATCAGTGTCCGGGTTTTCTTACCACAGGTCGCATCATGTAAGAGACCTGTTCGACGCATTTCGGCTATTCGCCGCTTTACCGGAGCCGACTCGGTAGCCCTGATATACATTACTTGATTGTGTGGAACCCAGAATTTTATCCCAACATTGAGCAGCTGTTTTTTCATAATGAATACCTCCGTTTTAATTGTGAGCGCTGCCGCTCCGTCAGTAGTATGATAAATGGTAACGTCGCCAAATTTGAGTTGTGCTGAAGTTTGATTTCTATAAAAATACCTGTTAATATATTTTTTGCGGATCACCCCGCCGATGGGGGAGACCAAAAAGGAGGAGAAACGATGGCAAACATCTACAACATAAACGATTATCGGAACAAAAAAAGGAAACAGACCCCGGAAGAACAAATGAAACGGTTTCTGGAGGAAGTGGGGACTTGGGCGTCTCCAAGAGAACAAGATGAGTTTTATCGACAGCTAGCCCAGGAAAACGAGGCGGACATGCAGGCGATGTTCGCCAGATAAAAAAAAGTTTTGAACCCAGGGTAACAGCCGATATATATAAAAGAGGACGGTGTGGAGGCCGTCCTCTTTGTGTTTGGGCTTTCGGGGAAAATATGTGTTACGCGGCCAGCAGTTCCTGCTGCTCTCTGTGCGCCTTTAACTTCAGATCCCAACGGATCGAACTGATAGACGCGCCGCCGCCCCAGTTATCATCAAAGCTCTCCGCAAAATCATGTACCATTTTGAGAGAATCGATGGGGCAGAAGTTGTAAGGTCCCGTCTCATCAGACCGCTTGATCTTTCGGGTGATAAAGCGTTTGCCGATATTGTTGTTCAGCTCAGCGTTAAACGCACAGGCGGATCTTACTGACTTCATGAGGTGATACTGAAATTTCATTCTGCATTGTTCCTGATCATTCTCGGCCAACAGTGTTCCGTGCGAAAAAGCGAAGCCGGTTGTCATGCCTTTATCCAAGAATTTTCTGCTAATTAGCATCTCTTCCCAAAACAGGCAAGCCTTGATGTGCCCGAGAATCGTCAGAGCGCGGCCTTTCCAGTCGGCGCGTTCCGCATACATACCTTCCATGAACACATCAAACCGAATAATGTTGCTTCCCTCTGACGCGGTTTCTTTTTCTGTGGTAGGGAAAGGGATGATAGTCACTTTCTTTTTGGTTTTCGAATCCTTTGCGATCATTGCGTTTGTCATAATAATTTGACCTCCGATAAAATTTAGAGCGCTCTCAAGAACAATTGGAGGCCCCCTTATATAAGCCCATCCTCCAAATCGTCTTTACCTATACTCAGGAGTAGTATGATTGTGCGCCGTTATCTCCAAGAACAAATTCAAGACGATCGTCAGCCCAACATAACTTCATCATGTATTTGAACCTTTCAAAGGTGGAATATCTGTGATGCGGATATCCGAAAAAGCGAATAACAACCCATGGAGAGCCCTGTTTTCTACAAGCAGGGTTCTTTTTTATATAAAATGGCAAACCTATTCCGGCCAATATCGGCAATACTACTCAGACCAATAACGGCAAACTTATTCCAGCCAAAATTAGTTGTGCTGAAGTTTGGCTGTTTTAATAAAATCAGTCATACTATACGCGAAGCTCACGACTGCGAATTTAAAAGGAGTAAGGAGTGATGAATTATGATTCAGCCATACAATTTCTGTGTTTCTACCGTATTAGCGGAGCACAAAAGCGTCGCTGTTCCAGAAATCAAAGTAAATGCGATTGATATTGGTTACAGCGCAGTAAAATGCTTTACCGCAACCAATCATGCCTGTTTTCCAGCGTTTGCCAGGAAGGTCGATGCCGCAAGCATAATCGGGGATCCCAATCCGGATGATATTCTGTACCGAGATGAAAGCGGTACATGGGTGGTAGGCGCCAGCGCCCTGCGGGATATCCGCTTGAGTGATACCAATGACAGCGAAGCCACGCTCTACGCCAGACAGCGGTATGATTCGGACATGTTTCGGGTCATATACCGTGTTGGTATGGGGCTTTGCCTGTTGGATGAAAAGGGTATCGCGAGCGGAGGACGTCGTCCAATTTTCCTCCAGACAGGGCTTCCGCCCGCCTACATCAAATCAGACCGCCGGGATTTGACGGAGGCGCTTTCCGGCACACATCTTTATGCAATGAAGTTCGGGAGAAAACAATGGAAGGAATTTTTATTTGAATTACCGGAAAACAACATCGATATTATGCCGCAGCCGATGGGTTCGTTGTTTTCCGCCGCAATCAGCAATGAATGCAAGCCGATTCAGGGAGCGGCAGATTACTTTAAATCCAGTATTCTCGGCTTTGATCCGGGTTTTGGTACAGCTGATACCTTTGAAATCAGAGGCGGCGCAATCAAATCCTTTGAGAGCTTTGATAATTTGGGGATGAAGATCGTATATAAGCGGCTGGCGGACCGGATACACAGAGCTTACGGCGAATTTGTTCCGACTCACGCCATCCAAAAGGTGTTGTTGGACGGATTTGTACAGGTCTTTGATAAAAAGAAAATGGCCACCGTCAATCAACCTGTGACCGATTTGCTGGAACAATGTAGCCGAGAGGTTTGTGAGGAAGCGCTTAACATGCTGAAGACGACCTATAATTACCTGCGGGAATTTAAATATCTGCTGATCACCGGCGGAACAGGCGAGGCGTGGAAAGAATATATAACCGAGCATTTTTCGGGGATGCGGAACCTGCACATAGTTATGGGCAATCAAAATGATCCGGCGCTGCCGCAGATTTTCTCCAATGCTAGAGGTTATTACTTAAAACGGGTAGGCACAATGAAGGCACACTCATGAGAATCCGACTAAATCTGACCATCCTCAGTGACCTGGATCTGATTACCTTGTACCACATCCCAGAATTTGATTTCAAGATTTGGGTGCGGAATGCCCTTCGCCTGTACGCCGAAGACCGGACAGTACTCAAAACCCCGCTCCCCGCGCCGCCTGAAAGCATATCGCCCGAAAACATGATGCTAAGTATCACTTTTGACCCGTTTAAAGATGCCAAAGTGCTGAAATGGTTGAATTCCCTGCATGACTACCAACGCTCCAGTGCGATTAAATCACTGCTACGCTGCTGCTTGAATGGCCCTTGTTTGTATGCCTGTCATTCAGATTTCCCCACACTGTTTCCGTCGCGGGCTCCAGAAAGGCGTAAAAAATCCCGCAAGACTTCTGATATACCGGATTTCGTAGAGTCATCCTCAATACCGGTATATAGCCCTTCGGAAACCTTTTCAGCAGAAAATCAAGAAGGAATGGAACTCGACGACTTCGATATCTTCTCGTTCCCGACGGAAGAATAGAGAGGGGGTGAAAGAGATGGAAAAATATGATAAGCGAAAAACCTATGATGCTGTAATTGCAGAGAAAGTAAAAGAGCTGTCTGCCCTCTGCTATCAGAACGGCATACCAGTGTTCGTCAGCGTGGCTGTTGCGAATACCGAAGACGGCAAAACCGAATACCGCAACGAGTATGTCAGTCCCGAAAAAGCGAGTGTCAGACTGACCGATAATCAGCTTGGCCGGCATGTTAATGTGCTGAACGGCTTCGTAACGGTGCTTCCATCCCAAATGGATGAAATAGAAATTGACATGTAAAAGGAAAGGCTCCTGGACCGGACGGAACAGGAGTTTTTTTCTCATAAGATACCTGAATATCTCTAAATAACGAGCCGAAAGAAACTCAGTTCCTCCGGCTCCGATTCTTTTTAGATTATCGCTAAAAGACTCCCTTTATCAGCAGATCATGCGCATTGTAGCAAAAAGCCTGGGATGTATGACGGGGTTTACTGGAAATGGTGAACAATAATTCATAGAGGGTAAGAGTGGCTCGGAAAGAGGAGCTACACGATAGCTGGAAGGAGGAATAGTATAGCCGGATAGTATTTTTATCCGAATTTCGGGTAGTTTTCGGCTAATGAAGGGAGAATTCCGGCGCTTTCCTGCACCCCTTCCCTAAGGAGAGGGTGGTTTTCGAAAATTACCCTCTTGGCCTGAAAACTATCATCCAGACAATAGAAAAGCTCTCCCGTAGAAGAGCTTTTCGCGCCGTTGCATTTCGGATACTTAGTCCGGCCTGATCCACTGATCGGCTATCCCGGTCAACCCCCCGGCCGGCGCCGGGTATGCAAGCAAGCCGGCGTCTCTATCTACAATTATATTACGAACTTTTTATCCGTCAAACTTCAGCACAACTAAAACAGGGTATCCCGGCAATTGAACCTAATTGGCCTGTCAACAGCAAAGCCTGTTCTGCTCCTTTAATTACCTTTCCGTCTTTATATCCCGCCGCTTCTGCCGAACCAGCAGGCACAATCCGGCCAGTAGGGACGAAAGCCCGGTGATAATCCATAACATCATATTGCCGTTATCGCCGGTCTGCGGCAGGCCCTTCGCTGTTACGGTCACCTTGCACGCCGCGGTATAGCTGCCATCGTCGGTCGTGACGGTAATAGTGGCGGTTCCCGCTTTCACGCCCGTTACCTTTCCGTTTACGTCCACCGTGGCGACGGAAGTATCGCTGCTGCTCCACGTTACGCCTTTATCCGTGGCGTCGGAGGGTGATACCGTCGCGGTCAGCGTAGCGTTGTTACCCACGGCCAGCGTGAGCTTTGTTTTATCCAGCGTTACGCCGGTGACGGAAACCGTATTGTCCTGCACATTTACGGTGAACGAACTCTCCGCGTAGCCGTCCATAAACACCGCGCGCACCGCGTATGTGCCGTTATCCAGCGTATCGAGGTAAGAGGGGTGAAGCGTGATAATCGTGCTGCCGGCATTCGTAGTGTAGTTGGAGCCATGAAGCGTTTGCCCGTTTACCTCAAGCCCCGTAAATGCGGAAATGTTTGCGTCGATGACACCGGTCAGCCCTTCACTCTGCCCGGTGTAGGTTCCAAAGTTCGTGGTGAAGTGATAGACGGTATCCTGTATTTGCATTTCCGTCACCGTCACCTTTGCCGCGCTGCTGGCAATCAAGGCCGTTTTTGCGCCGGTTGCCGAGCTTAGCGTGTTGGTGACCATCACGTAGTAATACACCGTGCCCTTCGTGCCGGTGGGCGGGGTGTACGAAGCGCCCGCCGCGCCGGATATCGCGCTGCCGCCGCTGTTGCTGTTTGTATTATTGCTGTACCACTGATAACTCAGCGTACCGCTGTCGCTGACGCCGGCCGTTACCGACAGGGCAACGCTTCCATTCACAGTTACTGTTTCGTCCCGCGGCTGAATGGTAATAACGGGTATTTGCGCGTTTACCGGCGCATTCACCGTCACGCCGCACTCCGCCGTTTTGCCGCCGTCCACCGTTGTGACGGTAATTGTCGCCGTACCCGGGGCTTTTGCCGTCACTTTGCCGCTATTGTCCACGTCGGCCACAGCGGGGTTATCGCTCGACCACGTGACGGCTTGGTTGGCGGCGTCGGACGGTTTAACCGTCGCACTAAGCGTTTCGCTGCCGCCTGTAGTGAGGTTGAGCGTGGCTTTATCCAGTGATACGCTGGTGACGGGTATGGGATCGATGTCAATGCCGGCAGCCGTATTCGTAGTAGCTGAGTAACCGGTACGCGTCAAAGTAATACTGTTTGAAACATTAATTTTGGCATTAGAGCGGGGGTAGTTGTCAATATCCACGCTGGTTTTAAAGGTGACAACCTTTGTGGCGTTTATATTGCCCAATGTTATTGTAAGCGTGTAAGAGTCCCAGGTAACGGTTTCACCATTGACGGGATCGGGGACGCTGCCGTCTATCCTTACCGAGCCGGGAACAAACGCGTGATAAGAGCTGAGCGCATCCTCCAACGCGGCGTCCTGCATGGGCATTCCGTTTTGGTTGACGGTCACTTTCCATGAAATGGTGTTGTCCGCGTAATCATAGCTGACGGCTTCTTTTTTAACCACCTCGCTGTAGACCTTTACCGTGGCGGTATAGGAATCCGTGACACCCGTTGCCATTCCAGCGACTCCGCCAGTAAAGCTGATCTCGTTCCCATAATCCTTTCCGTCCGGCGTGTTATAGGCGTAATCTATTTCATCATCGACCGTTGTCTTGAAAGTGAACGTATGCGTATTTTGCCCGATAACGCCGACATTTACGACGAGCTTTTTGTCCGTTGAGAGCGCATCGTTTCGCGTGATTAGGGTGGTTGACGTGCATTCAAAGCTTCCCGGCACATACGTAAGCCCGCGTGCCGTTAAATCGTCCGTGATCGTTCCCAAAGCAATATCGACTTTATTGGGGTTGACGGTGACCGTCCATTCTATTGTGTGCGTGGCCGGGTCGTACACACCGGTCATGCCGAGGAGGTGGGTATCGACGCTGACGCTTGTTTTAATGGAAGGATCAGTGTGGGTTATGGCGGCTCCCCCGGTGCCTGTGCCATATTCCTTCCAATCAAATAGGAGCAGCGCATTGTTTTCAAAAACGGCATCCGACGCCGCCTCCTCAAAATATGACTCGTCTATCAAAGTCTCGTAGGTGACCGTATATTGTTGCGCGTAGAAGTCGATGATTTTTGGTATGACGATAGAGTAAGTGGCGCTTCCATTCGAGTTTGTTGATTTATAAACTTCATTTGCCGGAATATCGTCTATACGGACCGTGTCACCAATCAGGTCCAGCCCTGTTGGAATCGTGTCCTGCAGTTTTAGGTTTTGTAAATTGCGGTCGTTGGTATTGATCGTCACGGTCCACTTGATTTTCCTGTTGTTGCTGCCGGGGACTATACTGCCTTCTTTCTCGATCCAACGTTTGTATTCCCGGGGAACGGTAACGGAGGCGGTGCTGGTGGCAACCGTCGTATTACCATCATCGATCAACTTGGCTGTGTTTGAGACTGTCGTGTTGCTTGTGGCGTAAGGGTACTGAAACGCATCGTCGGTCAGCGCGGTTTGATAAGTGAATACCATGGGTGTGCCGGGCGTGGTGGCGGCTTGCTGAATTTTGTATTCAATAGTGGTGGTATCGACTGTGGTGGAAATGCTATAATCAGGGCCTTGCGTTTTAGTCATACCGTCAAGTTTGAGACTGCCGGGGACAAAGACCATATATTCATTGTAAAATTCGTTAACAAGCGTGACCGGCCATGCCACCGTTTCGCTGCCCGGAGTATAGGTGACCGTCCAAACAAAGCGGTTATCTGTGGTGCTATAGCCCCCGGTGATTGCAAGAGTGTGCGGCGTTTCCCCAGATGCGCCGAGCGTACCGGCCTTTAGCGTAAACGGCTGCATCAGAAGCCCCGGTTCCGGCGTTGGCGTGGGTGTCGCCTCGTCTGTTGGTGTTGGCGTTACCTCATCCGTGGGCGTTGTGGTGGGCGAGACTTCGCCCGCCTGCGCCGCGCCTGGCGTCGGCTCCGTAGTGCTGCCTTCGGCCAGCGTCATGCCCAGGCTGGAAAAGCACAGCAGCGCCGTAAGTAGCACGGCGCACAGCTTTCGCCCTTGCCTGGAAATATATCTGCGGGTTCCGATTGATTTTGAAAACAACTTTGTTTTCATGGCGATACCCTCCCTGTATTGATATGTAAAAATCTTTTGAATGAATATACTTACTCTATCTTATCTTAACATACAAATTGCGCTTAATCAACGCTATTCAAGGTGATTTAAACAGATTTAAACAGACGTTGGTGTGCGATAAACTTTTAATCTTATCCATTGGATGCCCTTTTTTTGACATTCTTGCACAGCTAGTTAGGCGCACTTCGATTTTATCAAATAGATTCCTTTTTCCCTTGCTTAAGTTTTCTTTATCACTGGCTGTGCCAGTAATTTTCTCACAAAAGAAAATCCCGGTCGTTTAACCGAGAGCTCTTGTTTTTTTACTTAAGCGGAGTGTCGGATAGCTCCTTACACAGTTCATTCAAAGTATGACGTTTTAAAAAAATCACCAAAACCGCTGCCGTTTTTTGAAAATTACTACATACTATCCGCGACTAGTGGAAGGAGGGTTCGCTGATGGATGTATTAAGAAGCGCAATCGCAGAATATGAGGACGTTCTAATCGGAAAAAGAAAAGCAATCGCGTCCTATTACTTCAGTTATGGACCAAACGGTAACATGAAACTGGCATTGAAAATCATGCGTTACTCATTTGACACATATCTGCACTGGAACGCAGAGCAACTGCGAGATTTCCTAACCTTGGATGTGTTGGAACAGCTGAAGCTGCGCTCCCTCTTGCGGCATATTCAGTTTCCTCCGGAACTCGACCGAAAGAAGGATCTCTTTTTCATCGCCTGGCAGTTGTATCCCAAAACAGTACATTTTACCGAGCAGGATCTTGTCCTGCGGGTATATAAAAACATCCTGAACGGCAAGCAGCTAAAGTATCCGAAAGAGTTTTTTACCGGACGATATGGACTGCTACGGGCTCGCGTCTGCCTGCGGTATCTGATTGAACAGTATTTGCATTGCGCTTCAATCCCGGAATTGTATGAGTATTTCGCATCGGCACAGTGTCAAAAGACACTCCGGCTGCATAAACTACTGGTCATCTGCCGGGATCTTTATGATTCGCCGATTGAGTATTTGCACCGGACGCTGCCGCGAGACCAGCAGGATGTTTTCCTCTACCGATTCTATGATTTTCAAAACCGAAAAGCAGAACAAAAGACACGGGTGGCCGCCGGATCAAAAACAGGTGGCCCCATATGAAGGCGCTCAATGATAAGCAGAAAATCCTGGCAGCACAGAATCACAACTTGATTTATGCTTTTCTTAACCGGCATCACTTAAGCCAAGATGAATACTACGGTGATATGGCGGAGGCTTACTGCCTTGCAATCGCCTCCTATGACGGGAAAAAAGGAAAGTTGTCCAGTTACATATTCGTCTCCCTGTGCAACAGGCTCAAAAATATATACCGGGGAAAACGATTTGACAAAGTAATCCCGGAGGAATTGCTGTACCCGCTGGAACAGCTGTCATCAGCGGCTGAAAATGCTTTGCCGATTTACGAGCTGATTCCAGATCATAGAGTGAATGTGGAGAACGAAGTTTTTACCCGTCTGGCTTGGGAGCAAATTCGCCGTGAGTTTTCAAAAGAAGAAATGGATGTTCTTCTCAATGTTATCAATCGGGAGCACACTCAACGGGAGCTTGCCTCAATGTATAACATGTCCCAAACCAGCTACGTCCGGAGGGAAGCCGTCGTAAAAGAAAAAGCGCTTCACATATTGCTCGGAACACATAAATCCAGATAGGAGCAAAAAAATGAAAAACTACATTTATGGAGGTTCCTCCAACATCGGATATAAACGCACCACTAATGAGGATTTTATCAATGCAGTGGAGTTGGACAATCAGACGTTGTTCGCCCTTGTGGCTGACGGCGCCGGATCTAAGTGCAGCATGACACAGCCGGCTTCCATCGTGGCAAGCGAAATGTTAGCGGCCATTCGGCGGGTGTTTGAGGCGGAAAGAGAACTGTTTTTAGCCCATACCGGCCTTTTTCTGCAAGAGGCTATGTACACTGCTAACCGTGTGCTGGGCGCGTTCAAGCTAGGTAATGAAGAGTTATATAGCGGGTTCGGATCCAGCGTCAGTTGCTGTATATGTGCGGCAGGTGGAAAATTTACCGTTGCCCATTGCGGGAATACCCGTTTGTATCTGATTCGGGTCAATGCCAGGGATAAGACGCCCAGCATCCGTCAGCTCACACAAGATCACACCAAAGCAAGAAAACTGGTGGATGAAGGATTGCTTACTCTGGAACATTACCACACCCACCCGGACCGGCTGGTGATAACCAGCAGTCTGGGAGTGACCACTGACCCGGTCATTCAAATCAGCAGTGGGAGTTTGAAAATTAACGATATTCTATTGATGACATCCGACGGCATCCATTACGCCATCATCCCGGAGGCTATTATGCAGTTGGTGGTCGGTTCCGACAACTGTGACAGCGCATCGGCCGCTCTGATCGAAGCTGCTCTCATGCAAAAATATTCGGATAATCTAAGTGCCATGGTGGTATGGAATAAAGGTTAAAAAGATTTTGGAGTTAAACTTTTTTCGGAATAATCGGGGTAGGTCGACCCGATAAATTTGAAAAAATGAAAGTGCGATTGCTTAATGCGGGAGTAATCATAAGCCCCGCATTATAAGCCTAATTGGTGGCTTTCATTAGCCATACAATTCGCAATCATAATATTCTTTTACTTATTATCCGTGGTGTTTTTATGCGCCGCATTCAGAAGCAGCGCAAGCGTCTCCGGTGTCAGCGCTGAAATGTGATCGTGTGCCGTGAGGTACATCACCAGCATCAAAGTGAAATAAAAGGTCGGGGCCTGGTTTGCCTCGGCCTTTTCCTTTGCCGTTTTCATGAATTTTTTTAATATTTTTTTTGCCAGACAAACATCTCTGTCCACCAGCCGTATTTCCTTACCGCCAACGATAATTTTCATAAACCTCATCCTCCTGTTTCTGTGGATAGTATGACTGAAAATCAGAAAACGGCAGAAAAAAGAGAGGCTTCGCACTGAAGACTCTCTTTTTTCTGTGTCATGATCGTTGTTTTACCAGTTCTTGATGGCTACGCTGATTTTTTTTCCCAACCTTTGGGGTAGCTCCGTTACGTTGCTGATGTGCAGGAAGTTCGTGCCGTACATAGTAAACAGCACATCTATATCCTCACTGCCGACCAATACCCCGAACACTTTAGCGAATTTAGAAACCTCCCGAATTGCGTTACGTGTGTCCGCGATACCCTCCTCAAAATTTCTGTAACCGTGTGTGGCGGGTTGCCCATCGGAGACGACTATCAGCATTTTATGGCTTTCCGGTCGCTTCTTTAACAATTCGCCGCAGTAGCGGATGGTGTAGCCATCAAAATTGTCCGCCCTTGCGGAGATATTCAACAGCTTCAGCCGCTCGGCAGCTGTATTCTGCCAGCTGGTATAATGATAATGGATTGGTTTGCCCCCATGATCGGTGAAACCAATAATCTTGACGGTGATACCAACCTTTGCAAAAACTTCAGCCAATAAAATAGCTGTTTGCATTGCCATACGCGTCTTCTCCCCGTGCATAGACAACGACTCATCAATGGCGATCATCACGGCGGTGTCTTGTTTGTTGCCGGGTTGCCTCTTGCGGTCAAAGATCCTTGTGCTGGGTGTGCCGGTGGAAAGCCGCCTGATATTCAACCTACCGCTGGTGCGTCGTTCCCGTTCCTCAATGTCGGCTCGAAAAATACGCTTGAATTGATTCACCAGAATGGATATGCTGCCCGCAAGCGATGCAATAATATGAGCATAGCTGCCCGCAAGCCGTTCAGGGTTGCTGACAGTTACACGCTGGTTCGAGCAACGGATCCTCGGATAACGTTTAACCATTTCCGGAATTTCCAGCGGTTCGTTTTCGGTTTTTGCTTGCTCAAGTTTCTCCTCTCTGCCTTCCCGAATCATAGCTTCTGCGTCGGCAACCAACGTCTCCAGTTCTTCATCGGACAGGTGAAACTCCTCGTCCGAAATAATTGATAACCTCTCCGGGGCTTCTTCTGAACTTTCGCAATCGGAATAGGAAGGTGAAGTGGTTGCCGCGGGCGTTTTTCCCTCCACACAGTTCAATTCGTTTTCTGCCTCCTGACCGATTTCACCATCTGGAACAGATTTGCCTTCCGGATCGTCTTCGCCTTTCGGAACAGGCTCGCCTTCTGGGATGAATTCAACATTCGGCATTGATTCGCCGTGTCCGGACTCCGTCGCCTCGGCTTCCTCTTTTGAAATTCTTCGCACGGTGATCTTACGTCGCTTTTCTGTCTTGGTTGGTTCGGTTTCACCCTCGTCTGACTTGAATGAGGGATCTCCACGTCCGCTGGAACCGCTGTGGTCACGCCCCAGTTTTTTTAGCAGGTCAATAAGCTTTTGCAGCGCTTCGATCTCGTCAATCCATAGCGGACGGGATATTTCATACACCTTTTCCATCAGCGCAATACGTTTCTTACAGTCTGGTTCTTCAATCGCCCGGTCCACATAGGGTAATACCTCACGAAAGGCTTTTCGCGCTTCTGGATAGGTGAAATTTCCTTTTAAAATACCGCCGTCCCCATATTGAATTAAAGCGGAGAAAAACTGTTCAGACTTGCTCTCCTCTTCATCAAGGGGTGGACTTTGCCTGTAGATGTGTAAAACCGAAAAGTGGAGGGCCTTCAGCAGTTTTCCGCCGAAGAATCTGGATGCTCCATACTCAATAGCGGGATCTTCAATAATGTTGCACAGCATATGAAACACACCGCGCTCCGCTTCCGGTTTCGCTTTAGTAGCCCGGTCAAAAGCTGTGAAAGTCATGTGTTGGTGCATATCCTCATGACCATATACGCCGGTAATAAACTTGATCGCTTCCGGCTCCGAAAGCATTTTAACCAACTCATGATTGGGATTTAGATGAATATCGCTGTTTTTACTTGTACACCCAAGCTCATCACTGCCCTTTGGAATGGTAATGATCCTTGACGGTTTTCCATGCAGTGCATTCGCCATACGAGAAAACCTGGATTTTAGACCATCCCACACTTCCGGGCGGATGCCCATTCGTATCTCGTTCATAACAACCTCCTTACGCCGCCGGCAGAATCGCCACGATGTCTTCTTTGACCTGACGCGCCAAGGTAAGGTTCTTGATCCCGATGGTGCCGACCATGGTGCTTTCCAGCGCTTTTGTGAAGGGGACGCCGTTTTTCATCATGGTCAGTGCGCCGATACAGGTACGCGGACTGAGCGAAAAAGCCGCTTCCTCCTCGTTGACAGATGGGCTCAACAGCCAATCCGAAATCTTACGGTAGGCATTATATACCCGTCGGCAATTCATCCTATCAAATCCTTTTTGAGTGAGGAACTCAAGGAATTCCTCCTCGCTTGGATCATCCACGATAAAAACATAGGGAAAGCGGTTGGTGAACGCCTCAGAGGGCTCACGGCTTCCCTGGGTGCCGGAGTTCATGGTTGAGATGATAATTGTGAGCGGATGCCTGCGGACAGGTCTATACCCGTCCTGGTAAAGAATGAATGGTGCCTCAATTGCCTGACCTATAGCACCCATCAGGATCCCCGGATCAGAAAGATTGAATTCTTCTAAGACGACGATGCCGCCATCTTTGAAACCTTCCAAAAACGGGGTTTCCACGAATTTAAAAGTACCCTCTATTGGTTTGGTTTTGCCTTCGTAGGTATCCTCTTCAGTGTTTTTACTAACGGATACGGTTCGTGTCGGCATTCCAAAGACACTGCCCAGGGCGTAAGCCAGTGTGGTCTTACCTGTACCAGGTTTTCCCGTTAGAATAATATTCAAATAATTGTTGCGGATTGCGCCAACGCCTGTGACACCCTCCTTAACCCTTGCCATGACTTCGGTTATTTCGGATTTGATCAGACTTAGCAGAGAATAGAAGGTGGCCGTCGGCACAAAATTGTCAAGTCTCTCAAGCGGCGGAATGTACTGCTGATAATCGCAGTGCCAGAGGTAATCCAGCTTGAACGCGCCGGCACGGCAATCGGCTAAAGCCAGCATATTGTCTTCCGATTCCTCTTCGACAACTGGTGGGATCACATCGGAAATCGCCTCAAACGGAGGTTTTGTAATACCGTTCAAATCGCCGCATTCCTCTAATTGGCCGGTACGATAACCCTGCCGGATACTTTCTAAGTCAAGGTTGTTGTCTGCAAAAACTTTCTTCGTTGGATAGTATTTAATGAATTCAAAATAGAAATCATCGGACAAATGATAAATTTCGCCTTTATCTATGTTCCCGGTTATACTATGATTAAAATGTACCCTATAGATTAGACACTTTGAGTTTTCAAAACCCTTACCATAGGACATAAGGTTTTTGCGAAAAACCTATATTTCGGACAATTGCTTTCTGTAAAATCCTTTGTTCCGGA
>Ga0153991_1000150_pt1 | contig 16763 bp, 12 predicted proteins | sample TSNC075MetaG_FD_104681 | JGI IMG/M metagenome (GOLD analysis project Ga0153991, IMG submission 104681) | Attine ant fungus gardens microbial communities from North Carolina, USA - TSNC075 MetaG | ecosystem: Host-associated > Fungi > Mycelium > Unclassified | place: USA: North Carolina, Jones...
AGCACCAAAGCCAGATTGGTGCATGGCTAGGACCTTCTCCATAGGAAGGTTGGGAAACATATCATGGAGACGAAGAAGGCTCTCATACTCTGGGTGAGCAGAGGCCAGAGCAAACCTTGGAGTGGACTGGGGGTTTCCACTACGAGCCGCTTGGGCAAAGGACTTAGAAGCCTGCTTGGGCACCTGGGGTTTGGTGGCCACCTTTACGGGAGTGGGCTTAGCGGTAGCCGTCTTGGCTGGTGGAGGTGGAGGAGGCGCTCTCGACACCACTGGAACAGGAGTAGGCACGTTCTGGGAAGGTGCAGAGAGGTTAGTAGAGGGAGGGACTTTGCCCTTGCCCTTGGGCTTTTTGTTAGTAACAGTAGTGAAGGGAGCTTCCTCCACTGCTGGTTGATCAACTGCTATCTCAGTATCTGGAGACAGCTCCTGTGGTAAGTTAGGACCATAAAGAGTCCTCATTGCCTCTACAAGTGAAGGAGAGTTAGGCTGAGGTGAAACCTTAAAACGATCCCATCCTGCTGCAGACACAGTTTGGAACAGATGCCACATAATGGAACCTGCTCCCAAAATAGGAGGAAACTACTCGATCGGACAGCTTCCAATAGGATGCTTCTGAATAAAGCGAGCAATACAGACGAGGTGAGGACTTTGGCATTATTCTCTAAATAACCAAAGTAACCAAACAAAGATGTGACATGGTGTTCACTATCTCACAAGTCACAATCATGTGTGATATCATGTGTGACAATGTTACTTGTCACAGGTTTGTGACACCTGAGGTAAGCTGTCATTGTCACGGATGACTAATGTGTCACTGTCACCTGTCACATCACAGGTGCCTGCCACTGCACTGCCACCCTCTACTAGAGAGGATGACTCAGCCGTTCCATGGTTTGGGCCATGAGACATCCTCAGCAGAAACTTGGTCATCCCAACTCATAGAATATGTTCTCCCTTCAGGAGCAGAGGGAGAGGGAGCAGCAGAGAGCTTGCCTGTAATGATTCTAGAGGCAGTAGGTGTCCTGAGACCAGGACTGACCTCCTCCTCTTCACTTTCCTCCTCCTCAGAGGAAGAAGAGGGCTTAGGAGATGCTTTCCTAGAGTCCTCAGCAGCTGAGACACTCCTGGAAGAGTGTCTGACAGTGCGATGAGCACGAGAGTGTCCTCTGGGATGAACACGTTTACCAGCTCTAGAGCTGGCACGAGAAATAAGGTTGAGTGAGTCTGGAGACTTACCAACACTAGTAGGAGTAGCCTGGGGGCCAGGGGGACGAGCATTAGTAGCATAGGATTTATTCTGAATATTCAATTTAACCATAGTGGTGGTTAGAGGGAAAGAAGGAATGATATATAGGTCCCCATTACCTTCTCTATTCTGCTATTCTTCATAATCAAGAGCATCTCCATTCTCATTTCTCTATCCCACTATAGTTTAATTTGATTTGAACTACATAAGCAAGTTCAACTCTTCTTGCTGCTTGTACCACTTCTAACCGTTCCACTACTCTCCATTGCTGTGACTGTCTCTCTTCTACCTGTCTTTGTCTTTCTGTCTTTACTTATGTGATTTGCAAATGATCAAGCAGTTGATTTTATTGAGCAAGTTGACATTGGCATAAGTCAAGTATAGCATCATCAAGAATTTGTGAAACATATGCAGAAGTTAAGTGGTATTTAGTTCTTTTTCTTTTTCTTCCTCTATTCAAGATAAGAGCAGCAGATTACTGATCTCTCTATACTCATTCTTTAGCTCTCCTAGCTTGGTGTCAAAGATAGAACAGACAAAGGATAGAGAAGAGGAGTAATAAATAGAAGTATACTCCAGAACGATGTACTGCACTACTTCTGAGAATAGATAGTACTTAGCGATGCTGGAGAAACCAAAAGAGTAGTACAAAACCTAGTTGTGAATGGATAGTGCTACTATAGGGTTACTGAGTAATTTTATTAATTCTACTCAGTCTGATCATGTTGCAAACTTATTTACATCAAAGGAGATACTCTTTATCAGAGCAATGTCAAAGACCAACAAAGCCTCAATGTTTATATACTTATAGAGAAAATAGATTAGGATAGTGTTACCCCTATGCCTGACTACATTGGAAGGATAATTAATATTTGTTGTCAAATTGTTGAAGAAAAGAGTACTATGGATGATATAGTGCTCACCTATACTATTTTTTGTTCACTTCCTAACAACAATGTTGAGTGGAATGTTCTCAAGATATCTCTTATTAAAAAAGGATTAAACCTTACCTTGTCTCAAGCAACAATGAGCTTGAATGGCCTATATGATCATATAACAAGAAACAAAGGCAAGACTGAGCACTTAGCACTAGTTGCTAAATCACAGAGAGCTTCAAATTATAGAAACACTGCTAGGAAAAAGAAGTTCAAAAAGAAGACCTTCAATCTAAAACCCAATGATATATGTCACACTTATAGTCAGAAAGGTCATTGGAGTCCAATATGTCCTCAAAAAGAAAAGAAAGATGGTTCAAGTGGAGGTAGTAGAGGTAGATCAGCAAATTTGGCTATAGAGTTATCTTAATCAGTGGGAGATAACAGAGAAGTTAGAATGATGTAGATAACAATAAACAATACTAGTTTGGGTTTATAAGGTTTTCTTCTTGATAGTGGAGCATTCTTTCATATGTTCTCTGAACGAGAGCATTTTGTTAGCTATTCTGAGGCTAATGATAGTCAGTTGGTGACTGTCAGTAGTTTGAATCACACACCTGTTATTGGTTATAGATCAGTTTTCTTCTAAGCCAAGCTTTCATCTGGTCTAATTACTCTTGTTATATTCCAAAATGTCCTTCATGTCTCTTTCCTAGGCGCAAATCTAGTCAGCTTAGGTGTTTTACAATATAAAAAAGCCTCTTACTCTAGCCAAAGTAATGGAGTTGTCATCTTTTTAGGTGATCAAGAGTTATTTCATGTTATCCTCAAGAATGCTAGTAGTTTCCTATACTTCATCAATTGTGCTGAAGATACTGATTGTGCTATATTTTCTATTCACAAAGGATCAATAAGACTCTGGCATTATCAAATGGAATATATTGGTCCTAGAACAATTAACTTGATAAAATAAAAGAGTTCTGTTAATGGACTTAATCTCAAGGCACCTAATGATTATGATCATATTTGTACTAGTTGTACTCATGGAAAATCTCACCAAAAACCTATGCCTGGTACTAGCAATACTAAATATAGCAAGATGGATTAGTTGTTGTGAATTTAATAGGTTCAATATTAGTACCTACCTGGGATAGCTATGTTTATGCCCTTGTTGTTGTTGAAGTCAGTTGCTGATACCCTGTTAGATATCTTTTAAAGTCAAAGGAGGAAGCTGAAGGTACTGTCAGGAATGTGATTGCTATGTTGGAACATTAGTCTAGGTTCAAGATTAAGAGATTACAAAGCGACAATAGTTTGGAGTTTATTAGTTTCACTATGAACAAGTTTTGTCAGTACAATGGTATTATTCATAAAATAACACTATCTTACCTCCCTTAGCAAAATGGCATTGCTGAAAGAGTAATTGCCATTATTTTTAAGATGGTCAGATACATGTTACACTCTGCTGATCTAAGCCTGAGATGCTGGAGAGAAGTATTCCTGTATACTATCCATATTCAAAGCTTATTACTCACTTCTGGCTTGGACTCTATGGTCCCCTTTAAAGCCTAGACAGGACAGAAACCTGATGTATCCCACTTGTGAATTTTTGAATTAGTTAGATAAACTTATATGTCAAAGCTAGTATATGATGGAAAGTTATAGTCTCAAGCAGTAAAGGTTTGGATACTTAGGTGGTAAACAAATAAGTCAAAGGAATATTGTCTTGAAGATCTCAAAACTCCTAGAAAATTAATTAGCTCTTGTAATGTTGATTTTATTGAAAACTCCTCACCAAGTGATCTGGCTATCATTAACAACATATCACCTCCTCCAGAGAGCATTAACAAGCTTGTTGATAATGTGATATCAACTAATAGTATTTCTCTATCAATTTTGTTATCTAATCCTTCAAAAGTAGCCTTATTTGAAAGTTATCTATCTACCTTTCCCTCTTAGTCTATAAAAAAAACACTATCATTCCCTCTTGCACCAAAGATCAATCCACTAACCTTAGTAATACTATATTTGCCTTTATCTCTATAAGTTCAAAACCAAGAATGTTGAAAGAAGCCCTATTGTCATTTTACTCAAAACAGTGGAAGAAAGCCATTGAGTCCAAGTACAATCAATTAGTCAAAGCTAGAGTTTTCAAGTATATTAACTGCTTACCTAATGACAAAAAGACAATAAAGAGTTGCATTGTGTTCAAAGAGAAGCTCAATAGTTATGGAAAACATATCAAGTTTAAGGCTCAGATTGTCACTCAAGGTTTCTCATAGGTACTAGGTTTAGATTTTGCTAAGACTGTAGTGACTTAGCCTAAATGACTTAATCATCCTCCAAGTCTGAGTTGACAAAGAGAACTCAATAGAATTCCCATTAGATTTTCTATACTACTTATACAACTATTACATGGTTTGTGCACTGTTTTCCCACACCTATCATGTGACCTATCATGTGATATAACACTGTGACATGACACTTTCCCACACTCTTTCCTATGTAGTAAGTCCAAAATAAAAAAAAAGAAATATAAATAATGACTTAGCCATTTTGCCAAGTCATGATATTAATTACCTTGGCCTATTGTCTTGGATGCCATGACTTGGCTTTAGCATTCCAGATATAGTGCTGAGGGAACTACCAGTAGGTAAGGCCCAAAGGTAGAGTTGTAGTCAAACTAAGCAGTAAGTTGAGTCTTCTCCATACTTTGTCTAGCTAACACTTCATTGACAATCTGGTGTATATAGAAGTTAACATAGAAACCAACCATCCAAATGAGCCTTGATTTCATTTTGCACCCTACCATTAATTTCTATTGTTGCTCTATTAGGACTCTTATAGATATACTTGCTTAGATACTTAACAGTTTCTAATCTAGCAAAGATCTCTACATTGATATAATAATCAAAAAGAAGAAGTTGAAAATATAGATCATGTAGCATATATTTGGTGACTTTTGCATAGAGAAGTAGCTGTAGTTAAGGGTCAGGGAGTTGGGCTAAGATCATAGAGTTTATGTAATGAGAGTCTTGAATATGATATTGAGGATGAAGGAAAATAAGCAAGTGAATATGGGAAAGATCTCTCTTCTAGAACTCAATGGTATGAATATGAGCTATAGTAGTGCCAAAAAAACCATTATCAATGAGCTTGAGAAGTACTTTCTTCTTTTGCTCAAAGATCTATAATACAATGTCAGGATAATAAATGGCTGTTTATCTAGGAAAGAAACTGTGGAGGATTTCTGACTACTTGGGATTAGCAGTCATAGTAAGAAAGAGGTCTGGTTTATGAAAGTGTCTGCAAATGGCCATGGTATTCTGGAACAACTAGGTCATAAATCTAGAACTTCCCATATAAGAAGAGAGAAGAATTAGTTTGTATCTTAAAATCCTAATATTTTCTCCATTATGCCTATCATGCACAGCAGCATTTTGTAGTCCCTAGTAGAGCTTAGATCTAAGAGTATGTTGATGTATTCTAGCCCAGTTAAGTCTTTTTGCTCACAATTTGCCCATATATTAACAATAAACTACTGAAATAGCTTTCTACCATAGAAGAGAGGTGATTAAGAACTATCTCTGATATGAAGATAATAAACATAGTAGCATCTATCAGAAACCACCTGTGAGCAAGCCCATTTCTCTCTATCTCTTTGTCTTGCATTCTCTTTTTATTCTCTTAGTTGAGTACTATGAATTGGAATTCTTAGATGCTGCCTATTTTCCTCCTTTGAAAATAATAGAATATAACAAGGAGCAGCATATGAAGGACTATTCTGGCTAATCCATTTAAGTTGTTCTTCTTGTCAAAGTGGACTTACACACTTCAGGTTTTGTTTCTTCTCTCTTGTTTTTCAGAGATACTACTTAGTCACATTAGAGACATGTTACACTGAGACATTACTAGGACACATTTGGCATGCACATGTCTTTATAATAGTTGAGTAGTCTAACTATGTCCCTGAGTTGATCACTTGAAGGTATCATTTAAGGTAAGCTCCTTGTAGCTAACATTTACTATTTTACTTACTACTATTGTATAGTTGCCTTATCTTTTAGGTTATGGGTCTATATCCTTAAATATCCAAAACAGACTACACTACATGTACTCCACATACTTAACTTTTACATTACTGTAATAGCAAACATATTAGAACCTATACTATTGCAACTAAATGAATCAGACAAATTTAATGGGTTGAACTAGATACAATAGAGCAATACTATAAGGACTATGGCCCAAATGAGAGGAGTCCATGGATACCTTGATGGGACAATTACTAGGCCTAGTACTTTAACTGCTGAACCCAAAGATGAGACTGCTATAGCAGAGACTTCATGGAATTCTAAGAAACTATCTTTGAATGAGTAAAAGACCTGAGATATATAAACAAAAACTTTACTCACTTTCAATATCAAGAATACTAATAGCCTAGAGATTGACACCACTAGAATGACAGCAACAAACAATAAATAAACTCACAACCTTGAAATTTGCTGACAATAATGACTTCCCTACTCATTTGTCTATTATGCACAACAAATTATCCCAAGTATATGCTATGGGAATTGTGATATCAGATACCAGCTTCAAAACCATTTTGCTTAACTCACTCCCAAAGTCCTAGAACCCTGCAGTAGTATTACTCTACAACAGTATGCCCCTATTTAAAGCTATCCAACAGCTTAACATATGGTGGCTCTGTACCAAAGATGACTATCCCAAATCCTTATCTCATTCTATTATGGCACTCTAGACCAATACTTACATAAAAAAGAATCAAAGTCTCCTAGTCTATACCAACCCAAACTGTAATCATTGCAAGCACACTATTAATGTGTGCTACTGGCCAGGTGAAGAAAAAGAGGTGGATTCAAGGGATCAGTAGCAAACATGTACTAAGGAAGTACTAAACCATCATCTACTGTAAATGCTGTCTCTACTAATGAAGACAACAACTAAGTTTTTGCCTATATAACTATAGGAGATACTAAGTTCAAGATACCTGCTATCTCAGCTCTTAATGATGACTGCACATCTAATGACAAACCACCCCTCAGTTCTAGTGACCCTAACTGACAAACATATAAAACGAAGGGTGTAGAAAGTCTTAAGGATATATCTGCAAAAAGGCCATTAGAATTCTGTACAGACTCCAATAATAAACCTGATATCCTTATACTTCTTGACTCTGGTACAAGTGACCATTACTTTGCTAACTTATTATTATTTACTTCCTATACTCCCTTTAACCAACTATTATCTGAACTGACCACTAAAAAAGGGTTGATGTTCAATGTTATTGGAAAGAGGAATATCGAGTTCTAGACAAACATTGGTGAAGTAAAGAGAACAATTACTTTTGACTATATCCTATACATACCTAGGTTTAGATCTAATCTGATCTCGATGTCCAAACTAAGCATTAAGAGAGCAAAGGCAAACTTCAAGAGAAACAAAGCCTTTATAAGAATACAAAATGGAATAGATATAATCTCAACAACATGTATTAGCTAACTATATGTAGTTGAAATAGACAAACCATAACCGATTGCCTTTACTACATAATCAAAGTAAAAACCCACAAGTTTTGCCACATGACACAGACATTTGGCTCATGCTGGAGTAGAAATAATTTATTAGATGATAACAGAGAACCTTGTTGATGGGCTAAATGTCTATGAGAAATCATTAATAGGTGGATTATGCAAGGATTATATCTATGGCAAACATACTACATACCTATACAATGATAACAAGTCAAGGAAAAAGAAAATCCTTGAACATGTACATATTGATATATGGGGGCCATGTCAGGTATAATCTGAACATTTTCAAGAGTTTTCATACTGAGGTAGAATATTAGACTAGAAAAAGGCTGAAATAAGTATGGTTAGATATGGGCAGAGAATAGCACAACAGTGCATGAGAACACTATTGTGATGAAAAGGATTTGAATTTTGAATCCATAATGCCATATGTACATCAACAAAATAGTATGGCAAAACACTTAATGCGAACTATACTCAATGAAACCCAAATAGCCATGACTGAATCTGGCCTACCTGTTAAGTACTGGGTAGATGCTATGCAGATAGTAGTCTATATCCAGAACCTATTACCTAACTCTTAACAACCAAAAACAATCCCAACTGAACTGTAGTTTGGATAACACTAGAATGTATCATACCTACAACCCTTTGGCTATACCTTTTATGCTCATATTTCTTTGGACCTAAATCTCTCCAAATTAAACCCTAGATTTGTTAAAACTGCTTTGCTTGGATACTTTGGACATGACAGTTATAAGCTCCTAGACAAAAGCACTGGTACTATTTTTAAATTACAAGACGTCATCTTTGAGAAGGGAACAACTTACCTGGTTAAGCAACCAACCCCAGCCATGTTTTATGATAACATTGACCTATTTATATATAAATCCCAACAATGCAAGTCTAGAACCTATACTTTCATTGATACAGAGAATTGCCCCAAGACCCCTGGTCAGTTGTGACTTAAATAAGGATAGTAATGACAATATTGCTATTGCCAGGGAAAAGAAACCAGATAAAAAGTCAAGTGAGATTCCCAAAGACCTATTGTCTTAAGAAGATCACAAAGATCTATAAAGCCAAGCACTCAGTTACAGGAGTTCCTTGAATACCTCAATAGACCAATAGCAAACAATGTTGAGAGTGAAAATTGGATCTCTAAGATATTCAAAGAGACAATAAGAAGACTGGATTTACAGTGGGAACCAATAGCTGCAGAGATAAGAATGCTAAAAGCAAGGGATATTTATGAGGTCATACTAAGACCAATAGGACAAAATATAGTTAGATCAAAGTGGGTTTATGCAATAAAATGGAAGGATGATAGAGAACTGGAGAGGCAAAAGGCCAAAACTATAGTAAAGGGATTCACTCAGGTTATAGGAGAAGATTATGAAGAAACATATGTATTCGTCACTCAACTAGAATCTGTTCATTTTATTTGTGCAATAGTAGCATCTTGACAGCTCTGTCTCTGGCAAATTAACTTTGTGTCTGCATTTCTTAATAGTGACAATGCCTATGACATTTATATAGAGCAACCAATGGGATTTGAGGAAAGAGGAAATAAATATGTCTAGAAACTGCATAAAACTCTCTATGGAATGATACAAGGAGCTCATGACTAAACAAAAAATTTGGACAAAATCTTTTAAGACCATGGATATTACAAATCACATACTGATCCTCAAATCTGATTGAGAGTATACAATGACAAGCTTACACTGACCTCTATTTGGACTAATAACATCTTAGGTGCTTTCTCTACTATTGAGGGTAAAAATCTAGCAAAATTGCAACTGGAATTAAACTATGAGATCAAGGATCTAGGTAAAGCTAAACTAATCCTTGGTGTGCATATAGATAGGAACTAGCAAAAAGATATTACTCTATCATAGCAAGCATACTATAAATGTCTTTTCAAACAGTTTAACATGTATTTTTGTTTACTAGTAACAACTCCTTTTCCTCCTAGCCTAGCAATTTCAACTGAGGATTGCCCCTCTACATCAGATAAAGATAAAGAATATACCCTTTTGTGAAGCTTTAGGATTGTTAATGTGGTTACAGATTGCTACAAGACCTGACCTTACCTTTTCAGTAAATAAGCTAGCTTATTTTGCCCACAACCCAGGAAAAACCTACTAGAATGCATTGAAACATGTCATAGTTTACATTAAAGGCACCATAGACTATAATATCACATACGAAGATGATGACAGTCTCAAACCTAGTGGGTATATTGATTTAGATTATGCTGGATGCAAAGATACCAGGTGATCTAATGAGAGCAATATATTCATGGTGGCTAGGGGCCAGTTTCCTGGTAATGCAAAAGATAAGACACAGTAGCGTTATCTATAGTAGAGACAGAGTTCATGGCGTTTTCAAAAGTAACTACACAAGCTCTGTGGTTGCTAAAGTACTTTGATAAAGTAGGATTATTAGTTACAAGGCCACTCAAAATTTTTACAGATAACAGTGGTTCAATTTCAAATAGCTTAAATAACAAGAACAACTGATGTACAAAACATATGAATATGCAGCATTATTTTATTAAAAAACACATAAAATCAGGCAATATTATATTCCAATATACACTAATAATAAAAAATGTGGCCAACATTCTTACAAAGGCATTACCAAGGAATACATTATGTAAATTTGTATGTTGAATAGGACTCAATCAGAGAATTACAAGTGTATCAGTCCAAAAGAAGTGTTAAAGTAGACTTACATACTTCAAGTTTCATTTCTTCTCTCTTGTTCTTCAGAAATACTACTTAGTCACATTAAAGACATGTTACACTGAGACATTACTAGGACATATTTAGTATGCACATATTTTTATAATAGTTAAGTAGTTTAACTATGTCTCTCAGTTGATTATCCAAAGATGTCATCTGAGTTGCCTTATCTTTTACTTCTCTTGTTCATAATACCATATCTCTATTGTCTAATGCATGATGCATTCTTTCCTCAGGAATAATGATTGCAATTTCTTCAGTAGTAGATAGATTATGAGTTCTTTTATCCTACTATAAATTGACATGCAACCTAATTTTGACCTCCTATTGTTCATCTATTGGTTTTTCCTTGATAAGCTCATATGCATGATAGTATCAACCAATATATAGATGACTGTCTAGAAACATTGTCTGAAAATTGTCCATTATCATAGGATTTAGATTATTGTTGTTGGCTCTTCTGACATTGAGCTATTCTGTAGTGTCAAGGATATAGATTTGTGCATATATTGGAGTCTGATCACCATGAGGAAGAAGAGCACCAGAGAGATAAAGCTCTTCCTAAATTTTAAAATAATAAGGATCAGACTGTCTAGTCACAAAGTTGTTGATTTTGACTCTTACTAAAGTCATAGCAAATGCTATATTATATTGCCATATATTGTTGCAAAATTCTCTTGAGAAATAATTATCTCCAGTCAAGTAGTTGTAAAGAATTCCAGTAAGAGGTTGAAGAGGAGATAATTGGATTTGTCCTTATAGACAGCACATACCAAACTTAGGATAATTGACCAATGAGGATCTCAGCTTCTCACAGTCAATATGTCCAAGTTGAGATAGTGAATATTGTTCTCTAAGAATGGCTGTCCAGCTAGTGGATAAGATGTAGGGAAAAGAATAGGTAGTGGGATATTATTTGGAACAACTAGAATAATAGCATCTTGATTCTAGTTTAACTGTTAAGCATATAGGGTTTTGGTATTCAAAAATCATCATACCTGAATCATATCATCTTCTATATCTAACTCTTGAATATTTCTATCCCCAATATTCTGTTATACCTCATAAATATTCATCTATTAACAATTAGTGGAATATAAGATTTTCATCCAGGCCTTTGGCCTGGCTTGATTCCTCTACTAATTCTGTGTTTTGAACTTTGTGTTGAAGTCAGTCTGCTATGCTCCTTTTCTACAACAGTCTGTGAGGTTAAAGTCAGTCTACTTTCTGTAACACTATATGATTAAGTTTGTGTTATAGTTAGTCTGCTATGTTTCCTTTCTTTATCTCTCAAATCATAAAAAATCAATCTCAAGTCTATTGTTAGATACATATACAATCTATAATCTAATGCTATTGAATACCTCTTTATATACTACATTGAGTGTTTGTCTACTCTCCTAGCTCTGCTCTGGAAGAAGTACTGAGATATTCAGAGGTGAAGTACATCTTGAAAAGACCACATAAAGTTGTTCATGGGAGAACACTAATGTTTGCAAATTAATCCCCATATGCTCCACTGACTGTCCTTGAGACTTGTTGATAGTCATAGCAAAGGCTAGCCTGATTGGGAATTGAAGTCTCTTGAGTGGCACAGGCAATGTCTCTGCATTAGGTGATAACCTGATTCTTGGAATCAACACCACCTTGTCTCTAAATCTCCTATCCTTGCTAATAATCCTGCACTGGAGCACTTTTCTTCTCACATTCAACACCACCATTCTTGTCCCATTACAAAGTCCTTCTTCTGGATCCAAATTGCTTAATAAGATAACTGGAGAGCCAACCTTGAGACAGAGAAAAGCAAGAGACAATTCCACCAGCATTGAGTTGTTGAAGAAACTCTGCAGGATAGGTATGGTATATTCTATCTTCTCCAGACACAAAGTCTATACTTCTCAGTATATAGACCTCTACATTTGGGTTGAACTGTCAAAGAATGGCCTCATTAATATCATGTACCTTATCATTTCTAAAACAGAGAATAATGCAATCCAAGAAATACTAGTCATCTTGAGCCCTTGGTTGCCAATTCCTAGATAGATCCTATTGATAAAAGCATTGAGATTAGTGCAAACTATGGACTGAGGAACTTGAATCATCTCATTGTTATCCATAGTTGACCCAGCACCAATCTCCAGCAACCACTGAGCATGTTGATTATCAGCTTCAGGGTGACCCAAGCATATGTTCTGTTTGAGATACTGCTACCACTTGTTGACATGTTCCCTTAGGCACCATAGACAAAGTCTAATGAAAATCTCCTCCAAATACCACTGTAATATCACTGAATCTACTATGTATGCAAGAAGAAACATGGGAGTGATGGTGCTGACACATAGTTCAACTTTTCATATGCCCTCTCTTTTCACTCAAAAACTCTATAAAATTCAGAATAAATTCAAATAAATTAGGATAAATTGGAATAAATTAGAACAGGCAGTGAGCAAAGTGAGCTGACTGTGGCCTTACTGTTGTAGAAAGGGAGCAGAGTGACTTGACTTACAACAGTGCAAACTATCAGTGTAGAAAGGGAGCAAAGCAACCTGACATACAATATTGCTCACTATGTCACAAACCATTGTTGGAGGGAGCAAAGCGACCTGATAGACAATACTACTTACTGTTACATAGACTGTTGTAGGAAGAGAGCATAGCAGACTGATTTTAGCACAATCTTAATAACATAGAATTAATAGAGGATTCTGGATGGGCTAGAGGCCCAAATGAAAACCTTGTCTAGTTTAGTATATATGTGAGACCAATGTGGGAAGATGGTGCTGACACATATATGTACCTAAGTATTCCCACACATACACTTTTCACTCAAAAACCTCTACAAAATTCAAATAAAATCGAATAAAATCAGGAAAAGTTAGAGGAAATTGATAAATGACTTTCTGTTTTCTCTTCTTATTTTGACAAATTTCAACAATATATTCAATTATCACAACTCTCCTCTTTTCATAATTCAACACAAATGGATGTGTGGGAGGAATATAACATGTACAAATAATACCAGCTTATTATTGAGTTTACTCTCTCAAATCATACTTACTATTCCCTACCCTCTCCTGCCCTTCTCTTTTCTCTCTTATACCTCTCTACTCTCTCTATACCTTGATTGGAAGCCAGGCTCTAGGTGTAAAGGGGACAGTACTCTACAACTGTGGTATAGAGCTTGGAGTGTGTAACTAAGCTTAGGTTTTCTTTTCCAAAAGAACTGTTTTCTTGAGCAATGCTGTAGTAGTATACCTATACACTCTTCTATTATAAACCTGGTGCTAGGGATCCATTGTGATCTGTATACGCACAGGATTGACAACTGCTTATTAAAAGAGGGATCTAGAGTAGAGGTCTTCTTCTTAGGGGCAATAGTATATCTTTTTTCTTAGAGTAACTGTAAGTAAATAGTAAGACAATTGTGAGAAATAGATCCTATTGAAGAAGAACATCAGGCTAGAAGAGCTGAGGAGAGAGCACAACGATATGTAGTATCTGCTTTGCTCTAAAATGTTTCTCCTATTCCTGTTTGGAATAAAGATAAAAGAAGGGGAAGAAAAAGATTCTACTTGGCTCCTGTTCATGTTCCACAAAACCTTGAGAATGCTATACTTGATTTGCATAGATGTCAAGTTGCTGAGTAACAACAGAGGACAACTGAGGAATGTGAAGTACAAATTACAAGAGTAGAAGCAGAAAGGCAGAGACAAGAGAATGTGGTTCAGAGAGATAAAGGAGTTGAAGTAGAAGGACAGAGACAGGTGAAAATTAATCAAATAATAAAGGAATAGAGGAATGAGGATGCAGATGCACTTGATTATGAAGAACAGCAGAATAGAGGAGATATTGGTGATCTAAATGTGGATAGAAATATGCAGGAAAATATCCTAAGAGTTGTGAGTAACATATTTCACTTATTGTCTGTAGATAAATATTGATTAAGTTTAACAGGATGTTAAGGAAGGAAATATTCAAGAGTTAGATATGCAAAATTATGTGGTTCAGATATGATAATTTTTGAATACCAAAATTCTATATTGTTAACAGTTGAACTAGATTCAAGATGCCATTGTTCTAGATGATATTCTACTACCTATTCTTTAGCCTATACCTTATCTACCAGCTGGATAGCCATTCTTAGAGAACAATATTCACTATCTCAACTTGGGCATGTTGACTGTTATCTGTTCTCACTGTTATGCTCTTCACTTTGACTATGAAAAGCTCACTTCCTTAAGGGTCAATTATCCAAAGTTTGGTATGTGCTATCTACAAGGACAAATTCAACTATCTCCCCTTCAACTACTCACTGAAATTCTTTATAACTACTTGACTGGAGATGATTATTCCTCAAGAGAATTTTGCAATAATATACAGCAGTATAATGTGACATTTGCTATGACTTTAGTAGGGGTCAAAATCGACAACTTAGTCACTAGGCAATTAGGTCCCTACTGTTTTAAAATTCAAGGAGAGCTTTATCATCTCATTAGTGCTTTTCTTCCCCATGGTAATCAGACTCCAATGTATGTGCAAATCTATATCCTTGATATAGCAGAGTAGCTCAATGTCAGGAGAACCAACAATAATAACCTAGATCCTGTAGTGATAAATAATCTTCAAACAATGCTCTTGGATAACTACCCATATATTGGTCATTATTGTCATACCTATGAACTCATTAGAAAAAAGCTAGTAGAGGAGCAAGAAGAGATCACAATTAGGCTATATGTGAATTTGCAATAGGATCAAAGAACCTATAACTTGCCAACTGCTGAGAAGATTACAGTCATTATTCCAGAGAAAGGGGTATATCATGCAATGGACAATAGAGATGTAGTATTACAAACAAGAGAAGGACAACTTGAATATATTAACTAGAATAGTCCTTCATATGCTGTTCTTTATTATGTTTTGTTGTTTCCAAAGGGAAAGAATGGGTGGCATCCAAGAATTCCAATCTGTGGGACTCAACTTAGAGAACAAGAGGAGAATGCAAGGTAAAGAGATAGAGAAGAACAAGCTTGCTCATAAGTAGTATTTGATATATGCTACTATTCCTATTGTCTTCATGTCAGAGATGGTCCTCAGCTACCTCTCTTCTATGATGGAAAGCTGTTCCAGCAGTTTGTAGTTAATGCATGGGCAAATTGTGAGTAGAGGAAACACAACTGGGCTAGAACACATTAACATACTCTTAGATCTGAGCTCTACCAAGAATTACAGGATACTGCTGTGCATGATAGACATAATGGAGAAGATGTTGGGCCCTTGGGATACAAACTCATTCTTCCTTTTTCATATATGGAAAGTCCTAGATTTATGACCCAGTTGTTCCAGGATGCTATAGCCATTTGTAGACACTTCCACAAACCAGATCTCTTCCTTACCATAACTGCTAATCCTAAGTGACCTAAAATTATCTACAGTCTCTTTCCTGGGCAAACAGCTACTGATCGTCCTGACATTGTATCATGGGTCTTTGAGCAAAAGAAGAAAACACCCCTCAAGCTCATTGATAATGGTTTCTTTGGTACTATTGTTGCTCATATTTACACCATTGAGTTCCAGAAGAGAGGTCTTCCCCATGTTCACTTGCTTATCTTTCTATATCCTCAACATTGCATTTGAGACTCTCATCATATAAACTTTATAATCTCAGCTCAACTTCCTGATCCTCAACTACAGCCACTTCTCTATGCAAAAGTCACCAAGTATATGCTGTATAGTCCATGTGGTGTTGACAATCCCCAAGCCAAGTATATGGTTAATGGAAAATATAGTAAACACTTTCCTAAGGAGTATAGAGAAAGAATAGATTAGGCTGAGAACAGTTATCTATTATATGCTAGGCCTAACAATGGCTTGGTTTTTGAACACAATGGGGCTAGATTCACCAATCAATATGTGGTCCCTTACTGTCCTTAACTTCTTCTTTTCTTTGATTGTTATCTCAATGTTGAGATCTTTATTGGATTGGGAGCTGTCAAGTAACTGAGCAAGTATATTTACAAGGGTTCTGATAGAGCAACTATGGAGATGAGTGGTGGGATGCAGGATGAAATCAAGGCTCATTTGAATAGTTGGTTTATTAGTCCAACAAAAACTTGCTGGAAGATTTTTGAACAAGGTTTTCATCCAGGCCTCCAACCTGGCTTATGAAGTTTATGTTGAAGTTAGTCTGCTATGCTCCCTTCCTACAACGGTTTGTGAGATTTAAGTTTGTTTAATTTCTGTAATATTATGTTATTGAGTTTGTGTTATAGTCAATCTACTATGTATATTTTTTTTACAATAGTCTATGGAATAGTAGATAGTATAGCCTAAAAGG
>Ga0153991_1000151_pt1 | contig 16761 bp, 13 predicted proteins | sample TSNC075MetaG_FD_104681 | JGI IMG/M metagenome (GOLD analysis project Ga0153991, IMG submission 104681) | Attine ant fungus gardens microbial communities from North Carolina, USA - TSNC075 MetaG | ecosystem: Host-associated > Fungi > Mycelium > Unclassified | place: USA: North Carolina, Jones...
AATTTCTACACATTCATTTGCAACGGGTCTGACGATATCCATCATCTGGAGGCAAACAGTGATAATCAAATGTCTAACGCTGTACCTGGGTTAGAGCTCTGTGCATGCACTGTGTCGTGGAGATAAAAGGCTGCAAGTACATTAGTACACATTAACGGTTACTTATGCTGTCTCAGTACTTGATCTCTCTTTTGATGACTTGACTTATCACCGATTTAGTGGGCTTTGATCTGTGATTATCACTATAACTGAGGCGAGATTGTTTCACAATGACAGAGCCATTCGCACGAATTATCTGTGCAGATCATCTGTATCTTAGTCATCATAATGATCTGACAAAATGAATGGCGTACCCCTATTAATATCAGTTGTCGCATTCTGATAACACTGGCATCTCTTCTGCAGCGTTCAAAAGCCTATGGAGATCATCACTACCACAATTAATTACCGCTGGATTAAGTCCACGCCACTAGTGCTTTGTTAATTGTTTCATGCGTCAGCTTGTTGCCGAAAAAAAGGAAAGGGTTACAGCTGATGCCTTCTTTCTAAGAGTGGTGGAATCCGCAATCTTTGGAGTGAACAGAACGTCAATCCGTTGAATTTTGCGTCATGGAAAGGTCCTATGGATTACGTCGCCTATTAGCACTCAAATTGCAAGGTGACATCACAGAGATTGGCTCTGTATCGACAAATTTACCACTGCAGATAAACTATTCGGGAAAAGGCCAGTCATTCAGTCAGTTGAAGTTGTCAGTACGAACATCGAAGAGTCACATGCCAGTTCAGCATAGTATGTAAACCAGATTGGGTCATATATATAGACTGCGGCTGGCCGCCTTTTTCATTCCTTGCCGTCTCTTCAACAATGTCCCATCACGATGTTGAAAAAGCTAGTATTGAAGCTATCACCTCTGCCCAGGCCCTCAAAGGCAGTCATGGAGGGCCGCATATTGGAAATCCTGGCACTCTGTGAGTCCGTCGTTTTTCTATTTTCATCTCTGTTACAAACCAAAAAATGCCAGTGGCCTTTTCTCATTCGCATCAACCACTCTCATTCTTTCCCTTTACAACACTCAAGTCCGTGGAATTCACGTCGCTAATGCCGTCGTTGGCATGGCTTGTTTCTGTGGTGGTCTCGCCCAGCTCCTTGCTGGTATGTGGGAGTTCCCCAGAGGCAACACATTTGGAGGCACTGGTGAGTTCGCCTTTGATCAACAAATCCCGGTGCCTGTTGATCGGGGGCACGACCTAATCAATATCCGATGATGTGCGGAAAGGACCGGGGACATCATTCATTACGTGCTTGTGTTTGACCTATACTAACTTCGGCCGTATAGCCTTCACCTCTTACGGTGCCTTTTGGATGTCTTACGCGACTATCTTAATTCCTGGGAGCGGTATTATTGCCACCTATGAGAATATCGAGGGAGGCATCGAACAACTGTCTGCTGCACTTGGCATCTTCCTTATCACCTGGATGATTGTGACCTTCTTTTTCCTGTGGGTGACTGAACTAAATAGGTTTTGTATAGGTTTTGTCTCGTACTTACGGATGTTTAGTGTTGTCTCCCTCCGCAAGACTATCCCCTTCGTTGCGTTATTCAGTTTCCTTACTGTTACTTTCGCCGTTTTGGCTGCTGGTGAATGGACTGGCTCTACTGCGTATGTGTCTCTAAAGCCCGTTGGTTGGAATGCGGAAAACTGATCTTGTGGTTTTTGTAGTTCCACCAAGGCTGGTGGTATTCTTGGTTGCATCACCGCTATGATCGCTTACTACATAGGTCTTGCCGAGATACTTAGCACCGAGGATCAGGTCGTCCTCACGCTTCCTCTTGGTGTTTTTACAAGGAAGATTGACTAAATGGCTTCAATCACTGTATCCCTCCCATGCATTTCACCAAGTATTTGAATCTGTTTTCTATGATAATTGTCCTGTTGTCTTTGGCCGGTAAATTGTGTGGGTTATATGCAAATAACGATGCTTTTTGAAATTATCTAGGACCCCTTGACGTGAATACACAGTCTGGCCTCAGAATTTTCCGCTTTTGAATCAGTCCAACCTGATCATTGGGACGTGGATTGTCTGTGCAGATGCAAGCACTTCAGTGTTTTCATAGAGAGATCCGAGGCACACAATGATAATCCAATCATCTTTCCTCTCTGTTAATCTGGTATCATTTATTCTACTTCCTGTAGTAACTTCTGCTTATCTTTTTAAGTGCTCTGTTTCGTACCACGGTTATTATCTTACAGAAATTCTGAAACATCTATATGCCTTGTATTCCAAGTCAGAACCATTATTAACAGCTCTTCTTCCAGTATATCTGTCTGAAACATTAAATCTTAGCCTCATTACAAATATATTTTTTTCAGCCAGACACACAAGCTATTCATTTAATGACACCTAAACACCCTCCGATGCTAATCACGCCGATGAATGGTTCTTTTCCAAATAAAAACCCAGATAGATTGAGCTGAATTGTGGATGGCCTATTTACTCCACAGCAAAAGGAGGGAGGGAGAGACTATCAGGAGATGTAACAACCATGATTGTCATGACTTGGCAAAGCAGCTAAGTCAATATTTATTACTCTTTTCTTTTTCTTTTCTTTTTCTATTTTCATTATTTCTTTTCTTTTACTAAAGATCAGACATGTGGGATAGTTAGATGAATTGGAGTGCATGGGACTTTACAAATAGAAATAAATAGTAAAAGGTATATAAGTAGTATACAGGAATTGAACAAGGACTCTATTGAGTTCTTCTTGTCAACTTGGACTTGGAGTAGGTTTAAGTCACCATGGCTAAGACCTTACAATTTCATCATGCTTCCTTTTGTCTTTTGTCCCCACTTGTCAAGTCTTGGCTCCTGAGGGAATGATGGGTGTGACCTCAACTGCTCAAGTTGTGTCTCCCTCTATGCTTACCCACTTGGTAATCAGTGTATTCAGAGAACTGAGAGGTGATGTCTAGACAAGAGGAGCTGACTTAGTGGATAACAAAGCTAAGGGGTAGTCTAGCTACTTAATATAGGGACCAGTTTGACAGTGAGTCAACATGAGTAAGCAATTGGCTAACTGTAATTGCCTAAGTCCAAGGCCAGTTGCTGAGGTAAGCATTTGGGTAGGGTCTGTGGTGTTGCATAGTGTTATGGAGCGTGACACCACTAGTATGTCATCTATAAAGGTTGCTATATCTCTAGTGTCTATTAGGTCTCTATCACAAATAATTACTTACTGTTTGTGATGGGTGCTTTGATACTTTAAAGAGTTCAAAAATGCAAAGTTAGATGAGTGACAAAAGATGTTGTTAAGTCTGAGATCTAATTCTCAGACAGAAAGTCCTTATATACATAATTGTGATAGTCTGTGCACTAGGACAGATCATCACATGCTACTACCTATTGTTCTACATATAGTAGTGTCTTTGTGCTTAACATAGTGATAACTTAACCATATGGAGGCTGTCCTTTGTTCTAAGAAAAGGACAGATAACTATCTATAGGTAATTAATAAAGTCTATGTACAAACATTGAAGCCTTTATATCTCCACTAATATTAATTGCCTTGAGGTTGTTCTAGGCTCATTCTGAGCATTATGAAAAAGGCTTCTGCTAAGCCTAGAACCAAAGCATGGATTGTGGCAGTTTTTGAGATATTAGCAATTTAATAAATAGTAACATGGTGGTTACCTGTTGATCTGCTTAATATCTTGGCTAATACTGATTGCCTTGAGACATGACTGGCATCTATTGAAAAGTCTTTTTAAGGGCTTTCTGTAGCCATTAAGACCATGGGAATTGTTGAAGAATTGATAGAGATATGTCTAAATGAAGTTTGTGACAGTCACTTAAATATCATTCATTATTACCTGAAAAGTTACTAGTAAATTTGTGAGACCAAAGAACATAATAGTGGGTTTATATACTCTAAAGTGCATCATGAATACAACTTTTTACTCATCTCTCTCTTTTATCTGTATATTATTGTATCCCTAGCATAGATTCATCTTTGTAAACATCTTTCTTGTTCCCATAGTATAAATCCAATCCAAAATCCAAGGTAAGGGATAGTTGTTTTTAATTGTTCCCTTATTCAGGTATCTATAGTCCTGTACTATCCTTTCCTTTTCATCTTTATTTCCTATGAAGAAAACTAGTAAAGTCTGGGACAACTTCAAGAGTTGAATATATTACTTTTATTACAAAAGGCCACTTATTGATTTGTGATTTGATATTGAGATGTTCAAAAAGGCTTAGAAAGTGAAGTTTAGACAATGACAAGAGATATTGTTAAGTCTGAGGTCTAATCCTCGAATAGAGAGTCCTTATATATAGAATTGTGATGGTCTGTGCACTAGAACAGGCTATCACATGCTACTACCTATTGTTCTATATATAGTAGTGCTTTTGTACTTGAAAATGCAATAAATTAACCATATGAAGGCTGTCCTTTGTTCTAAGAAAAGGCAAATGACTATTTATGGGTAATTAATTAATGTCCATGTACAAACATTAAGGATTTTATATCTCCACTAATATTAATCACCTTGGGGTCATTTTAGGCTCATTCTAAGTGTTATGAAGAGAACTTTTTCTGAGCCTAGAAGCAAAGCATTGATCATGGCAGTTTTAGAGATATTGGCAATTTAATAAATGGTATCATAGTAGTTACCTACTGATATGCCTGATATCTTGGCCAATATTGATCACCTCAAGACATGCCTAGTATCAATCAAAAGATCTTTTCAAGGGCTTTCTGTAGTCATTGAGACTGTGAGAATCATTGAAGAATTGGTGGAGGTCTGAATGAAGTTTGTAATACCTTCTTCAATTGTTCTTTTACAAACTCTTTTATTTTCTCTTTTTTCTCTCTTGATATCAAATATGTTCTTCCTTTTCTCAGTATAAAGTCTTCCCTTATAAGACTTAGTGGTAAGCACTTAATTCTACTCCTTATCTGAGTTGACAAGGAGAACTTAATAGAGTTCTTATTTAATTCTTATATACTACTTATACAACTACTACATGGTCTGTGCACTACTTTCCTATGCTTATCATGTGACATTCACTGACATATGACATATGACATGGTCATAGTCATGTGATACTTTCCCACACTTACTTCTAATATAGTAAGTTCAGAAAATAGAAAAAAGGGAAATATAAATAATGACTTGGCTATTTTGTTAAGTCATGACATCACTGTTAACACAAGACCATGAAGGACTTAGAGTCCACTCTAGGTGGATGTTTAGGAAGAACTTGATAGAGTTTCCCATTATATTCTATATACTACTTTTATATGGTCTATGCACTGAAGTCTCATGGTCACATGTCCTTCTGGAATATTCTATAATTACCTGACCTGATCTTCTTTCAATCTCATATTCTTCTTTTCCTTCAATTATTACTGGAGCTTGTTGCTCTTTTCTCTGCCCTTTTACTTGCCCTACATATTCTTGTATTCTACTAACATTAACTACTTGGTGTATTTTTACTATACTAGATAGCTTCAGTTTTACTGCATTTAATAATACAATTTTCTTTATCTTATAAGACTCTACAAACCTCTTTATTAACTTTTCTGTTCTCCTCCCAATTATTTGATACTTCAGGTCCTTAGTACTTAACATAACTAAGTCTTCTACTCTGTATTCATTAACTATTATTCTCTTCCTATCTATGTACTTCTTTATCTCTTCTTGTACTTTTTCTAGTGCTGCTTTTGCCTCCTTCTATATTCCCTTTATCTTTGTTACAAATTTCTCTGTTTCTTTGTACTTCCCCTTCTTTCTTATCTCAAACCCTATCCTGGGATCTTGTTCATAATTTGCCCTGAAAGATGATGTTTTTATACTTGAGTATGCTTTATTATTGTATGCAAATTCTACTATTCCTAACCAATCTAGCTATTGTTCTTGCCTATGGTCAATAAATATTCTTAAGTACTTTTTGAGTTCTTAGTTAACCCTCTCTATTTGCTCATCTGTTTGAGGGTAGAAAACCATCAGTATCTTGCTCTCAATTTCTAGTATCTGGTGTTAAATTAAAATAATTATTGTACTTTGTATTACTGTAGTCTAATATACAAGTCATGCTTACCTAAGCGCAGTGCTTCTTCGTCTCGACTGCCACATCGCGAACCTCTCTGCTTCTCTCGAGATCTCTCTTTCCTATCAGGTTGACTATTATTATCTGTTGGATAACCTGGTGAGTGGGCCATCATTTGTCCCCACTGTAATTGCTGCTCTCCATCCTTCTAACATCTGGTTCAACTTCTGTATCAATCCTGCTACAAACTGTGGTCCTTTACCTGATATAATGCTCTTAAGTAGTCTATGCAATTTCCACACATTATCTCTGAACAACTTGGCTCATCATTTTGCTGATTTTTTCCCTATAGTTGGTATAAAACAGACCATTTTAGTTAACTGATATACTACTACTAGAATAGAGTTATATCCTTGAGCTAAAGGCAACTTTGTAATAAAATCTACTGATATATGCATTCAAGGCTTTTCTGAAATTGAGTTTGGCATCAGCTTTCCTATTAGCTGTTCTGTATGATTTTTGTTCTGCTAGTAGGTATTGTATCCCTCCACATATTATTTTATCTCTTTAGCAACTCATGGTCACCAAAACTTTTGTGTAACTAACTCTACTATTTTCTATTGTCTCTTATGTCCTTCTACTGGAATATCATAGTATAGTCTAATGATTTCTGCTCTTAATTTATCATCTTGGGTACATAGACTTCTTTATACATGATACCATTTTTTTCTTTTATTCTTTGTTTCTCAACATCTTTACCTCTGCTTATTTCATTTCATCTACTGCTTATATCACTTTATCATCTTCCATCTTTAACTATCTTACTCTTTCTAGTGTTAAAATAGCAACAACCCATTAGTATTATATATTAATAGACTAGTATATAAGAAACATGTCTTATAATTAGAAAAGATAAATTGCTTTCACCTCTACTCTATCATCTTTTCTCTTGTACAATTAACAGGTAAGTTAGCTGGTATCTTTACTACTATACTATGCTTGCTAGCCACTCTGAAACATCTAGTGTTAAGACTCTAGACCTCACAGTTGAATATGCATTTCAACTTGAAGCCTATATCTAACACTTGATATCTTCAAGCTTCTCGTCAGAGGATCTGGTTAAGGTTTTCAGTGAAGTTATATCGGAGGAGAGATGTAAGTGAGACTTTGAGTAGCACTCTTGAGATTGTCCTAAAACAAGTAAGAGTACCGATTCCTCAGAGTAAGATTTTACAGAGGGAATACAGATAGAGAGAACTTGCCATTCTCTTTTCTTTCTAGTCTGTATTTATCCTAACTAGGTATTGTGACTATGTTACAATGTGGTAACACTAATTGTAACTATGGGTGACTAGTTAAGTGATAGTTCAGTGACAGAAGTAATGAGAGTGACAAGTTGAGTCAGTGTTTAATAATGGGTTAGTCTGGTATTGTCCCATTTAGCACAAGTCCAAAGATAGAGGGGGAAAGATAGTCTAAGATTTCTCCAAAGAGTCCTGTCTATTCTGTGAGTTCATTGTCTCTTAAAGTCCTCAGACATTCAATGTATTACTGCATAGTAATGTCCTCGTCTAATATTGCCAACATCTCATCTACTAGCTACTTATTATCAGACCATGGCTGATAATAGTTGTAGTCCTACTCGATGTTCATAATATCCAGTAGGTCTATTCTCTTTACAATAATTTTTACTTTCTCTATACTTCTAACTTCTATTACAACCTAGTGACCTAGTATGATCTTAGGCTATTGTTGTGACCTTACCCAGTTATTTACCTTAGTAGTTAACCTCCCAATACTCAAATAGAATTATACAGTACTATCAGGCCCCTATTAACTATGACTAATTTTGTATATAAAGTACTTAGACTGTTAGAGTTCCCTTAGTTTTGTTATCAACTAGGTTCAAACTCCTAGTCTTAGTCCTTCTCCTAGATTTCTGTTCTGCCTCTCAAACTCAAGTCCCTCTTAGCTTGAGTGTTAGTGAGTTTTTAAGTAATCAAGTCTCTGTCCTAAAACAGCTCCCTGGAGTTAATACCTGACAACTTCTAATTACTTTGGTTTTACTAATATCTTATTCTTATTGTCCCTCTTTACATTTACCTCCTAATCTGGTCTTCTGCTCAGCCTGTCTACGTTCTCCATCCTATTTCCTGGAATATGTTTTAGCATAAAATCAAACCTAAATAGGTATAGGACCTATTTAGCTTGTCTTCTGTTTAATTTTTGTGCCTTTATAAAATACTCAAGATTCTTATAATCTGTCCAGATCTTAATTTAGTTCCTACCAACACATTATCTCCCACAGTCCTCATGTTACCCATCATGTGATTACTCTATCACATGCTGTGACTGTGACCACTTTGTGACCATGACATAACTCCTTTCCCATACTTTACCTTCATAGTAGTAATTTAACTAAATAAAAGGAAAAAGAAATAGAAAATGAAAATAGAAAATGACTTAGCTATTTTGCCAAGTCATAACAGTTTTGTTCCTAGTCTTCCTGGCCTCAAGTGGATTCTGAGATTGAAATGGAACAGACACTTGGACTAGCAGGCTTGTCTCTGTATCACAAATGGTCACTTACTATTTGTGATTGGTGCTTTGATACTTTAAAGAGTTCAAAAATACAAAGTTAGACAAGTGACAAAAGATATTGTTAAGTCTAAGGTCTAATCCTCAGACTATGAGTTCTTATATACATAATTGTGATAGTCTGTGCACTAGGACAGATCATCACATGCTACTACCTATTGTTCTATATATGATAGTGCCTTTGTACTTAAAATAGTGATAACTTAACCATATGGAGGCTGTCCTTTGTTCTAAGAAAAGGACAAATGACTATCTATGGGTAATTAATAAAGTCTATGTGCAAACATTGAAGCCTTTATATCTCCACTAATATTAATTGCCTTGAGGTTGTTCTAGGCTCATTCTAAGCGTTATGAAGAAGGCTTCTGCTGAGCCTAGAACTGAAGCATCAATTGTGGTGTTTTCCGAGATATTAGTGATTTAATAAACAGTAACATGGTGGTTATATCAGCAACTGACTTAAGATCTTAATCTTGGGTTAGGATCAAGAGAGCTCTTCAGGATTAGAAGAGAACTCAATGGAGTTTTTGCTTCATTTTTCTATACTACTTATACATTCTTGTACTATTTGTCTCTATTTATTCTACAAGTCTCTATCAGTCTAGAGTTCAATTCCAGTCCATGTCATATTTCTTAGTCATGGTCGAGATGACTTATGACAATATCCCCCTCTTAAAGATTTTCATCCTAAAAATTTCCTATAACTTGTCGTATAGATCTCCCATCTTTCCCATTCCTCTATTCTTCCTTCCTCATCTTTTTCTTTTTCTTTTTCCTTGTTGATCCTTCCTTTTCCCTTCTATTTATTCCAATTCCTCTTTAGCTATCCCCAGTACTCTTCATCAAACCTTTTGTTATTCTATCCATATAACATCTTTGCTGTATACCTACCTGGTAATTCTTCTTTTTTATTTTCTTTTCTATTTCTTCTTTTCTTTGCTCTCCTAATTTCACCATATTCTTTCTTGAATTCTTTTACTAAGTTTTCCACGTTTTCCCTCTGAACTTCTTTTTATTTAATATTTTCTCTACCTCATATTCTTCTTCCCCTTTGATTATAACTGATGCTGGTTGTTCCTTCTTCTGACCTTCTACTTGATCTTTGTACCTTTGTACTCTACTGACATTAACTACTAGATGTATTCTAACTGTATTTGGTAAATCCAGTTCTATTGCATTTGTTGAAATAATCCTTTTCACTTGGTAAGGTCCTACAAATTGCTCTATAAGTTTTTCCGATCGTCTTCCTTTCATCTGATACTTGAGATCTTTTGTGCTTAGAAGTACCCAGTCGCCTACTCTATATTCTTCTACCTTGCTTCTTTTCCTATCAGCATATTTTCTCATCTCTTCCTGACTCTTTTTCAGTGCTGCCTCTGCTTCCTCATGTACTTTCTTTATTCTTGTTGTGAATTTTTCTGCCCTCTCAAATCTTTCTTTCTTTCTTAACTCAAATCCCATGCGTGGGTCCCATCCATTATTTGCTCTAAATGGAGATACCTTTGTACAAGTCTGCACTTTGTTGTTATATATAAACTCTACTGTTGCTAACCAATCTGGCTACTGTTCTTGTTGATAGTCAATAAACATCCTCAGGTACTGTTCTAAGTCCTGATTCATTCTTTCTGTTTGACCATCTGTTTGTGGATAGTAAGCCGTTGACAATTTTGTATCTATCCCCAGCATTTGATTCAATTTCTTCATCATTCCTGCCACAAACTGCGCCTCCCTGTCCATTATAATGCTTTCTGGTAAGCCATGCAGCTTCCAGACATTGTCCTGGAATAATCTTGTCACTCCTTCTACTGAAGTCCTTTCTGTAGTTGATACAAAGTGTGTCATTTTTGTCATCCTATCACATACTACCAAGATGCTGTCATATCCTTGTGCTAATGGCAACTTTATAATAAAGTCCACTGAAATATATATCCAAGGTTTAGCTGGTACTGCATTTGGCATGAGTTTTCTTGCAGGTGCCTCTGTTTGATTTTTATTTCTCTAGCATGCATCACATCCTTCCACATACTTTTTGACTTCCTTTGTTACTCCTGGCCACCAGAAATTTCTAGTAACCAACTTTATTGTCTTTCACTGTCCGCTATGCCCTTCTACCGGCATATCATGATGTAGCCAGATAACTTCCACTCTCAGCTTCTCGTCTTTAGGAACATATACTTTTCCACCCCTTAGCATAAGTCCATTTTCCTCTCTCCATTCTTCATCCCTCAATATCTTTACTCCTACCCATTTCATTTCTTCTACTGCCTTGACGACTTCATTGTTTTTTGTCTCTGATCCTCTTATTTTTTCTAATAGATCCACTCCATCTATTATTACTTCTGCTACTTGCATTGCTCTAACCTTCAACTACTCTTTCTTTATCATCATCCTATCCTCATTATCTCTTTCTATCCCTTTTTGCTAGTCTGGTTGTCTGCTTAAACTATTGGCCTTTCCCATACTAGATCCTGGCACATGTTTGAGCATAAAATCGAATCTGGACAGGTACAAAGCCTATTGTGCTTGTCTTCAATTTAACTTCTGGCTGCTCATAAAATATTCCAAATTCTTGTGATTGCTCTAGATTTCAAATTTGTTTTGTGCTTCTTCTAGCAGGTGTCTCCACTTGTCTAGACATCTGACTATTGCTAATATCTCTCTATCATAGATTTCATAATTTCTTTTTGCCTCGTTCAATGATTTTGAGATAAAAGCTACTGGCCTCCACTTCTTGTCTTCACACTTTATTAACAACACTCCTCCTGTTGCGTACTCTGATGTATCTACCTCCACCCTCATCTCTTTATCCAGGTCTAGGGCTACTAACACTGGTCGCATTGTGAACACCTTTTTCAACTGTTCAAAAGCCTTTTCCTGCTGTCACAAACTTTATTTGGTCATATCTCCACCAATTCTTTGATGATTCCCACGGTCTTGAAGCCAGCTTAAAGCCCTTAAAAAGACCTTTTGATCGATACTAGTCACATCTCGAGGCAATCAATAATGGCCGAGATATTAAGCAGATCAAACCACTATGTTACCATTTATTAAATTGCTAATATCTCAAAAACCACCATGATCAATGCTTCGGTTTTAGGCTCAGCAGAAGCCTTCCTCATGACGCTCAGAATGAGCCTAAAATGACCTCAAGGCAATTAATATTAGTGGAGATATAAAGACCTCAATATTTGCACATAGACTTCATTAATTACCCATAGATAGTTATCTGTCCTTTTCTTAGAACAAAGGACAGCCTCCATATGGTTAAGTTATCACTATGTTAAGCACAAAGACACTACCATATGTAGAACAATAGATAGTAGTCAGGTGATGATCTATACTAGTACACAGACCATCACTTTCCTATATATAAGGACTCATAGTCTGAGGATTAGACCTTAGACTTAACAATATCTTTTGTCACTTGTCTAACTTTGTATTTTTGAACTCTTTAAAGTATCAAAGCACCCATTACAAATAGTAAGTGACCATTTGTGATACCTGCTCAACTCCCTAGTTCTATTTTTCGTCCTTTCTGACCAACTTGTGCATTGGTTTAGCTATTTTAGCAAAATCTTTGACAAATTGCCTATAGTAGTTTGCTAGCCCTAAAAACTTCTGCACCTCTTTGACTATCTTTGGCCTTGGCTATTCTAGAACTCCCGCTATCTTTTCTTCCTGAATCTTAATTTCTCCTGACCCCATTACCAGCCCTAGGAAATCAATTTCTCTTACTTTCCATACGTATTTTTTGGGCTTTACATAAAGGTTATTCTTCTCCATTCTTCTTAACACTTCTTCCACTATTTCATCATGTTTCTCCTCCTCCTTCTTAGTTCCTACTAAGACGTCGTCCATGAACGCTGCCACTTCTCCTGTGTTAATGAGGTCTCTCAAAATATTATTCATCATTGCTTGAAAAGTTGCTGGCTTAAGTTTATGAGACCAAAAAACATGACAGTAGGTTCATAGACCCCTAAATGCATCGTGAATGCTACCTTCCACTTGTTTCCTTCTCTAACTCATACATTATTGTACTCCCATTGCAAATCCATCTTTGTGAATACTCTTTTTGTTCCCATAGTGTCGATAAGGTCTGAAATTAAAGGTAGGAGATAATTGTCCTTGACTGTTTCCTTATTAAGGTACCAATAATCTTGTACTATCCTTTTCTTTCTGTTCTTTTTCCCTACAAAGAATACTAGTGAGGTCTGTGGTGATTTTGAGGGTCTAATATATTCTTTTCTCAACTGCTCTTCCATAAATTCTTGTACTTTCTCCTTTTCCTGTCTTGACATTAAATATGTCCTTCCTTTTCTTGGGACAAAATCCTCTTTTAGATTAATTGCATGGTCCTATGGTTTTCTTGTTGGCATTCTTTCTGACTCAACTTTCCCAAATACTTTTAGCCACTTGTGAAACTTTTGTGGTACCATTCCCTTTACTTTCTTTCTATCTAATTCAATCTCTTCATTGAACTTTTCTTCCATTGTCCATTCCCATTTGTCTTTGTCTGCCTTCTCCACATTTCTTATCCTCTTTCCAATTTTCTTTCTCTGCTCTATATCTTCTTTTACTGCCAAGTTTCTTTCACACAAAGGTGGGTATCTTGTCATCTTTACCTCTCCTGTTTCCTAGTTTATCTCCAGGTTATGTGCTTGTAGCCAAGGTATCCCTAATATCACCTCTGTCTTTCCCAAGTTGCATATATCCATTCTCATTCTTTCCACATATTTTTTGTAGAAGACATTGACTTCTACCTAATGTATGATATTTCCTCTACTATTTTCTATTCCATCCACATTTTTCACTTTCAGGGGCCTTTCTAGTTTCGTCATTTTAAAACTATGCCTTTTGGCCATTTCTCTGTCCATAAACATTCCCATGACACCACTGTCCAAGAGTGCCTTTACTGTTATGAACATCGAGTGGGACTACAATTATTATCAGCCATGGTCTGATAATGAGTAGTTAGTAGACGAGATGTTGGCAATGCTAGATGAGGACATTATTATGCAGTAATGCATCAAATAATATCTGAGGACTCTAAGAGACAATGGACTCACAGAACGAACAGGACTCTTTGGAGAAATCTCAGACTATCTTTTTTTCTATCTTTGGACCTATACCAAATGGGACAACATTGGACTAACCCATTATTAGGACACTGACTCGACTTGTCACCCTTAGTACTTCTGTCACTGGACTGTCACTTAACTAGTCACTCTTAGTTACAACTAGTGTTACCACATTGTAATGTAGTCACAATATCTAGTTAGGATAAATATAGACCAGAAAGAGAAGGGAACGGCAAGTTCTCTCTATCTGTATTCCCTCTGTAAAATCTTACTCTGAGGAATCGGTACTCTTACTTGTCTTAGGACAATCTCAAGGGTGCTACTCAAAGTCTCACTTACATCTCTCCTCCGATATAGCTTCACTGAAAACCTTAACCAGATCCTCTAACAAGGAGCGTGAAGATATCAAGTGTTAGATATAGGCTTCAAGTTGAAATATATATTCAACTGTAAGGTCTAGAGTCTTAACATTTACTGTTATGCCTTCATGTGTATCTACTTTCTCTATCCCAATATCTAACCATACTTCTCTTAGGATTTTGAACATTCTCCTGACGTCCCTTTGGCTACTCTCCTCTTTTGCTGCGCCTTCCAGTTCTCCTGACTGTGTGCTGCCTTGTTGCACTTTTCCCTCATTGGGGCATGCCACTTTCACCTCCTTCTTCTCCTGATATCCACACTATCTCTTCCTGTCTTTGATTACCCCTTGCCTCCTATTTTCTTCCATATAGCACCCCTTCTTTCCACATCTGTCACACCACATATATGTCATTATTATCTCCTTTGTGTACTACCCTAGCTCTAGTAGAAGTGCTTTCTCTGGCACCCCTTTGCTACAGTGATCTTCTGCTTTTTTCCTCAGTTCTTCCACTGAACCCCTTCTCTACTTTCCTTGCTGTGCTTCTCATAGCCTAGCCACGCATGCTACCTCTTCTTCTTCTGCTCTTTTTAATCTTCTCTCCTTTTCCTACACTTTTCCCTTTTTAGGACATGCTGGCTTCTCCTCTTGCTATGCCTTTTGTGGCCTTGCCATACACTGTCATGCCATACAAATCTTTAGGCAAAGTAGGTAACAATTTATATTCTAATAACCAGAATAACTAGCTCGAGGGGAGTGCTCGGCCTCTCCCAGAGATGTTCCTTTAGATGCCCAGCCGTGGACTCGAGCATCTAGCTTGAGTAGCAGGGTAGTGGCTATAACCACTACTACATACACCTCATAGATGCTTTCCCAGGCACCCTGTATCGGATTTACAGCAGATTTCCCTTCTAGAAGTGCTCTCGAGGACGGAGGCGAATTTAGATGGGTTACTGTGACCCGAGTGATGTCTTATCTTTGTGGCTGGCAGCGTTATTCATAGAGTAGTTATGATCAGAGCCAAGCCATCATCACTGATGGCTAATTATAGTAGGATCAAGAGAGTCGAACCATTGCGAAGTCGCATCGCAATGGCAGTAGAAGGAAACTGGAGGTCAGAGAAGTGAGGAGACATAGAAGAAATGTAGCAGGGACTAAGGAGGATAGAAAGAGAGGCTGAGAGAGATGGATTGAGGAAAACAATGCACTCGAGAGTGAGACGGCTCAAGATCGCCGCTTCTCTCTATAGCCCATCAAAAGGCTCAAGAGTTGACCATCGCACAGAGAAGAATTCTAGGAGTAGGGTTAGAGGATCAGGAAGTGGTCACCTAGTGTTTGGGAAGACGTCATCTCATCATTGCGGCCTCATTATGTTTGGAAATTCAGAGGTTTTCTTTGTCTCACTTTCCTTGTTGTCTCTTTGCTTTGTAATCATAATAAAATACTCTAGGACACAGAGGGGAACTCAAGAACTTATACTCCCATCATTATCCCTTTCTGTTACTCTAGAGCTTAATGGCTATTTTGAGTGACTAAGTTTCTAGTTTTCTAAGTGTTCTACTTTACTTTTTAAAAATCCACCAAACCTCTCCCTCAACAGGAATTTGAGCCCTAACAGACTTGGGCATTCGCTTACACTAGGAGTTAATAGCTCGCTATATGTTATTGGAGTCAGCTTCCAGTTATACGGTCAGCTGAAGAAGAGCCCACATGATGGCACAGAAGTTCTAGGTAGTTCTGCTGTATTGATGGCGAGCCAGACTACTAGACTAGGTAAGGATAGTAGTGTTACAACGCAAGACAAACACTCATCTTAGAGATCCTATCACAGTGAGATCTACCTCGAGTGGACTCTTAAACACTTTATTATCGTTTCTTTTGGTCTTTTAAACTGTACCCCATTATTTCCCCTATCCCCAAGCTCTCTTTTTATATCTGATCATCTTCCCAGTGCCTACTTGTAAGTGCACAATTGTGAGACATCTCGAGGATCTTTTGAATTCTCATTTGTTATCACATTTGTTCTGTGATCAATTCCCTTTGATCCCTATCAACACAGCGTGTCACAAACTTCATTTGGTCATATCTCTACCAATTCTTCGATGATTCCCATGGTCTTAAAGCCAGCTTAAAGCCCTTAAGAAGACTTTTCGATCGATGCTAGTCATGTCTTGAGGTGATCAATGATGGCTGAGATATTAAGCAGATCAACTGGTAACTACCATGTTACTGTTTATTAAATCGCTAATATCTCAGAAACCGCCATAATCAATGCTTTGGTTCTAGGCTCAGCAGAAGCCTTCTTCATAATGCTCAGAATGCGCCTAGAACAACCTCAAGGCAATTAATATTAGTAGAGATATGAAGACCTCAATGTTTGCACATAGACTTTATTAATTACCCATAGATAGTTATCTGTCCTTTTCTTAGAACAAAGGACAGCCTCCATGTGGTTAGGTTATCACTATTTCTAGCACAAAAGCACTACCATATGTAGAACAATAGGTAGTAGCATGTGATGATCTGTCCTAGTGCACAGATCATTACTTTTTTGTATTTAAGGACTCATAGTCTGAGAATTAGACCTCAGACTTAACAACATCTTTTGTCACTGTCTAAACTTCGCATTTTTGAACCTTTCAAGATTCTAAAGCACCAATCACAAATAAGTAAGT
>Ga0153991_1000156_pt1 | contig 16516 bp, 14 predicted proteins | sample TSNC075MetaG_FD_104681 | JGI IMG/M metagenome (GOLD analysis project Ga0153991, IMG submission 104681) | Attine ant fungus gardens microbial communities from North Carolina, USA - TSNC075 MetaG | ecosystem: Host-associated > Fungi > Mycelium > Unclassified | place: USA: North Carolina, Jones...
CAGTGGCACTTTCAAACCGGAGATGCAAGGGAGAAGCTGATATCGCTTTACCCCATAATCGTATCAAGTAACCCTTGACACGGTTACTTGATATGCTAGATATCATCGGTACAGCACACTAGAACAGATCTTACCGATGCGCTGCATGAGGTCTTCGGATTCCGTACGGACTATGTGTTTACGACAGACATCAACATGAAGAAAATCATCCGCAAGACAAAGAAAAAGTAATAATATATAGCTACATTTCACCATCATAAAAAATGCGTAGAAGACAGCTATAATGGGCATTCTACGCATTTGAGCTGTTAAAGATGGGGCTATAAGACGTTACGCAAGTGCTTTTTTATAAGATCCTGTTATCCCAGAATTTTTCATTTTAGTCATAAAAATTTTCTTCTGAAACAGCCAATTTTTTAACATTTCCATGGTTTTTCTGGTATAATAAAAATTACAAATACGATAATTGGGAACTAAAAATGCTCATAAGTAAAGCATCTAACAAAAAAACTTCAACCTCACCACAGCGACTACCGGCATCTCCGGAACATAGCGATCCCGGAGCTAACAGTCTACATCATGATTATATGAGGAGGTATCGTTTTGACACTGGCACAACTTCTATATTTCAAAACAGTCGCTGAACTTGAGCACTTTACAAAAGCTTCTCAACAATTAAGTATTACTCAATCAAATCTTAGCCATGCTATTAATGACTTGGAAAATGAGCTCTCTGTTTCGCTTTTTATTCGTCAGGGTCGTAATGTGCGCCTGACCAGCTGCGGCGCCTTGTTTCTCGAAGATGTAACAAAAGTCCTCGATGCACTGGAATATGCCAAAAACCATCTTCAGGATTTTATTAATATAGATACCGGTTTCATCAATGTCGGATATATCAGTTCCCTAAGCGACTTTGTTCCTTTCCTGATATCACGTTTCTTTGAAAAAACCGGCAAATATCAGACTCAATTTCATTTTCATCTGTTGACTCCACAGGAATTGGAAAAAGGTCTTCTTGCAGGTACAATTGATATTGCTTTTACCACATATTTTACTAGTCCTGACATTGGCTCACAGCATATCGGTTCTTACAGAACCATGCTCGTTGTCTCTAAAGAGCACCCTTTAGCTGTTCAGGATTCCGTAGATTTAAGCACATTGAAAAATGAGACTTTTATCACATACTCAACACAGTCTCAAATCCATGAACATATCAATAATATTTTTGAAAAGGTAGGTTTTCAGCCAAAAATTTCTTTTACTGCCATATATGACTCCATCATCCTGGGTGCCGTTTCCAATAATCTTGGAATAGCACTTATGCCCGAGTCCTCCAATTTTTCAAATTTTAACACAAAATCACTTTCGATAACAAACAATATTCCCTTAAGAGATGTATGTGTTGCATGGATGAATGGCCGATATATGACCCCTGCGGTAAAAAACTTCCGTGATTTTGTTCTGAACTCAGGATTACTGCTCAATGAATTCCAGTTTTTATATAATAAAAATTGTTAAATATTAATGGCCCTGGTAAAAGAAGGACTTATGGCCCAACCTAAGCCATAAGTCCTTCTTTATTTTGGGGGTGTATTATTTCACGGTCCCATAGCTTCAAATTTGCTAAAAATCAATTCTTCGTCCTTCTTCAGCTGACTGATATGCTGCGTACAATACTTTCATAGTCTCATAGGCCAGCGAAAAATCCGATGTCGGCTTTTTGTCATATACGATGGTTTCTGCAAAATCCTGCAGTTCGCCCGTATATCCGCGTACAATTTCATCTGATATCCACGCCTTATTCCATCCAAGCTTCTTTGGCAGACGCTCAGAAATATAGACATCTTCTAGACCATCCTCATCGAGGAAATATGTATTCAAAATATCAGTAGGTGTAATATTACACATTAGCGCGCTGTCATTGCTGTATACTTCAATATAATTCTGGGGACCGCCCATAACCGTATCAGTGGCAATCGTTATACATTTTGTACCGTCAGAAAATGTTGCCGTAATAATGCCAAAGTCTTCTACGTCTTCCGGCTTTGCCGCAATATGATGTCGTTCGTTGTCTTTCAGGCAGGCAGTAGCCACTCCACAGTCTGCAACTACACCAGCAACTGAAATTTCCTCACCACGCGCAAGCGCTTCCTGCTGCTTTAGCCAGAGCATACCGGAAAGAGGATGACAGCCAGTACGAATTAATGTACCGCCACCAACCTTGTTCCATTTGCCAGCTACAGGCGATCCGGAACCATTAAGGCTTTCTTCACCTTTCATGAACAGGATCTTGCTCTTCTTTGCGCGGAGAATCTCTGCCGCTTTCTGAACAGGCGTTGCATATACAAAATTCTCCGCATAAAGAAATTTTTTACCGCAGGAATCCACGACTGCTTTCAATTCGTCCATGGACTTCATGATTTCTCTCAGCATCTTTGCCTTGGGCACTGTCTTACCGATATTTTCCTGCCCTCTTTCTCCAAAATATCCGGTCAGAGGTTTCTCACAAATTACATGCTTCCCCTCCTTCAGTGCCTGAACTGCCATGGAACAATGCAGGAATGGAGGCGTTACAATATCAATTACATCAATCTCCGGATCCTCCAGCAGCTCCTGATAATCCGTAATTGCCTGTTCATATCCGTAACGAGCTTTCATCTTCTCTGCCATGTCTAGCTGCAGGTCGCATATGGTTTTCAGGCGAATGGTAATACCGCTAACCTTTTCATATCCGCCTCCGTGCAGTTCTGCTGCATATCCGGCACCAACGGTACCAACCACCAGGGTCTTCTTTTCTTGTCCCATCTCATCTCCTGCTTATCCTATCAAAGTTACTGCATTGCCTTGGATGCTTCATCCATACGAGTTACAATATCTCCGTATGTCTTCAGTGCATAATCATATGCCGGCTGGCAGGCCTCGCGGATCTTTGCGAATTCGCCATCGGCCAGAGTACTGAATACATTACCGTAATCAAGTACCTCCTGAAGCTGCTCTGCCTGAACCTTAGCATTATTCTCTCTATGCCAGTTCTTGGTCTCTTCCAAAGCTTCATCGATCAGCTGACGCTGTTCCGGCGTAAGCCCATCCAGGAATGTTTCACTGAACAGTACGCACTGAGTCATATACATAACAGGGAACTCAAGCACATAATTCTGCACCTCATAGAACTTATTCACAGTAATATTGGAAATTACATTCGCCTGGCAATCTACAACCCCTTGCTGCAGGGCAGTAAACAGTTCGCTGAAAGACATAACGGTAGGCAGCATCTTCATGCTCTCCCACTGCAGCATTTGAACAGTTGCTTCCTGGGCACGAACCTTCATATTGGAAAATCCTTCCAAAGTAGTAATCTCGTGGCTATTGTTAGTGAAGTAATAGAATCCACCATCCCACAAAGACAAAATCTGCATTCCGGTGCCTTCCATATTAGCCAAAATCTCATCTGCCAGTTCGGAATCTTGAATTGCGAAAGCTATTTCCTTAGTCAAATACAGTGCCGGAAGGTCAAACACTTCCAGAATCGGGCAGAAGGGAGAAGTTGAGTTTGTGGATACCATGGTAGAATCCAGCATGCCGGCCTGCAACATCTCAAGAGCTTCTCTGTCTGTACCAAGTTGACCATCATAATAAATCTCACAGGTAATTGCACCGCCGCTCTTCTCCAAAAGGACTTCTTCAAAGTGCTTATAAGCCTGTCCCAGCGCAGTTTTCTCTGCATTTACAGTTGCAATTTTAATGCTCAGTTCTCCTACTGCAGAATCCCGAGTATCCTCAGAACCAGCTGCGGTTGTTGATGCCGCAGTAGTGGTTGATGCCGCAGCAGTGGTTGATGCCGCAGCAGTTTCTTCGTTACTTCCACATCCAACCAGACCGGTCAGCATAACTGCTGCCATTAACAGTACACAAAGTTTCTTCATAGTAAACCCTCCTAAAATTTATTTAATTATACATACTGTTACGATACGATGAGATTCCATGCCGGGAAAAGAATCCTATGGCATCCCTGATTTCTTTATAAAAATTATCAAATGTATTAGCCTCTATCGATAGTCCACCGGAATAACTCTCACTCTTAGCGAAGTCAAGGAATTCCGTATAGTCATAAGGATCCTCTGCTTTAGGAGTGCATCTGATCTTCTTAACAGCATAGTCGGTATCCGGGTTATCGATATGGGCATGTACAATATAGGGAGCATAATCATAAATCTCTTCCATCGGCCGCTTTTCTGCCACCTGCCACCGCATATCAATCATTGTTTTTACGCTGGGAAATTGCATCTTTTCCATAAACTGTACAACTGCCGGAAGAGTTGTCAGATTGTTGGTAAGGCACCTTGCCAAAGGCTCCAGCACAACTATTATCCCGTTCATTTCCGCCGCATCACATACCATTAGGAATGCCTTCAAAAACTTCTGATATGCCTCTTCTTTTTCACCCCCCTCTGGCAACGCCCTGGAATATGCATTTCCAAAATTCCAGTACTTAGCACCGAGTAAACGAATTCTTTCTGCTGCAAGATAGATTTTATCCCTGAATTCTTCCTGATTAAATTCCGGTCTTGTAATACTGCAATTCAAGGGGAAAGGGTTGTTTACCACATCACAGGTTATAGGACTCTCTTTCAGCCTTTTCTTAAACGCAAGAAAACTTTTTTCATCTAGGCTCAGAATCTCGCTGGTGTGCATTTCAATAAAATCGTATCCTGCCTCAGCAATATCTTCGATATTGCGAAAATACCCAAAACATCCTAACTTGATATTCTTCATCAAATCTTCCCTCATATTATTCCCGCGAGACTTCAAGAGCCCTCTTCATCACGGCAATGTCCGGATCGATACCGGTCCAGTGGTGATATGCTATTTCACCCTGATATACCAGCATATTTTCACCATTAATAATTTGGCATCCTTTTTCCTCAGCCACTTGAAGCAAAATGGTTTTGGCTGGCTGATAAATGACGTCCATCACCAGCTGATTACCGTGTATCAGAGATACATCGACGGGGGACTCTTTTTCATAAGGCTTCATACCGATATTGCTTCCGTTAATTACTACATTCACCATAGGTATGTATCTTTGTCCTTCTTGATCCAGGGGCAGGGGCACACAGCAATCATAAATCTTTTCGTTGATCTTTCTGCACAGTTCTTCTGCCTTACTGAAAGTACGATTCGCAATATACACCATCCTGGGGTGACGAGAGGCAAGAACTGCACTGATGGCTCTGGCCACACCACCTGCGCCGATAATGAAAAAGGTACTTTCCTGTATTTTTACCTTGCCGTCTCGCTCAATACCTCTTACAAAGCCTTCACCATCGGTGTTATACCCCTTCATATATTTATCGGTAATCTTCACAGTATTTACTGCTCCAATTACTTCTGCTACCGGATCAATCTCATCCAGATATTTCATAATCTCCAGCTTATAAGGCATGGTAATTGTAAAACCGGCAAAATTCATCTTGGAAATGCCCCTTACCACGTCGCCAAAGTCATCCGCTGCCACGTCCACCGGGATATAATAATAATCCAATCCCTTATCCTGAAAGGCTGCATTCATCATCACCGGAGATTTACTGTGTGCTACATGATCGCCAAGAATAGCTACCAGTTTTGTTTTTGTCGTAATCATATAACTAGTCCTCAAAAGGGATAAACTTCAGAATATGAATTGCAGCCGCAACAATTTCATTCTTCTGATTATAGATCTCCAGCTTTCCGTAAGACTTCAGTACTTTATCATCTACTTCGGTAATGGTATATGCACAATTTAATGTATCACCGAAAAACACAGGCTTAATAAAACGTACTTTGTCAAAACCATAGGATACTGCCGGTACCGCATCTACTGTATCATTCTGAATCAGGGTAGTACATGTTACACCTACCGCAAAGCTCAGTACCCCATGAGCCATACGCTTTCCGTACTTGGTAGTCTGCATAAACTGTTCATTGGTGTGGAAACGACTGAAATCTCCTGTAATACCGGCAAACATCACTACATCTGTTTCAGTAATGGTTTTGGAAAATCGAACTGTTTTACCCACTTCAAGGGGTACCTTTACCTTGTTCATTTCATCATCCTCCCGTCCAAATATTGATTATTTTTTTTGGTATCTGCAGCTGTTATAACAGCTGCAGACCCATAGTTCCTTCAGAGAACAAGCACGAATCCATCATTTTCAGATTATCCGCAATTACAGGCTTGAATCCCATCTGCTTAATAATATCCTTCTCCACATCGACACCGGGCGCCACTTCTGTAAGCATTATCCCTTGCTCAGTCAGGCAGAACACTGCACGTTCTGTGATATAGAGTACTTCCTGTCCTCTGGCCAAAGCATCCATACCGTTAAACGTAATTTCAGAAACTTGATCCACCATTTTCAGGAAACGTCCTTCCTGCTCGATTGTAATTTTATTATCAGCAATCCTGGTCTTTAGTCCACCGGCTCGCAGCGTTCCACAAAATACCACTCGCTTGGAATTCTGACAGATATTAACAAATCCACCTGTTCCCATGATTTTACCGTTAAACTTATGAACATTTACATTTCCATTCCTATCCATTTCGGCAAAGCTTAAGAAACATACATCCAAACCACCGCCATCATAGAAATCAAACTGTGAAGGCATGTCCAGTACGGCTTTCATATTAACACTGGCTCCGAAAAAGATCCCCTGAGCTGTAATACCACCAATAGGTCCCGTTTCTACAGTCAATGTAAATTCTTTTTCCAGGCCTTCTTCCTGCGCTACAATTCCTATACCATCACAAATTCCTACGCCCACATTGCCAACATCACCCTTATGTACCGCCATCAGCGCTCTGCGGACAACTATCTTTCTCTGGGACAGCTGCATCGGATCCCCATGTTCTTCTTCGGCAATGTAATCACCAGACATAAAGCGGTTAACAGGTACATCCTGATACAACTGGGTCTGATTGGGATTAATAATCAAGCCATCCACCAGATAACCGGGGATCTTAACATTCTTAGGATGCAGAGTTCCGGCCTTTACTACTTTCTGTACCTGGCAGAGAACCTTTCCGCCATGATTATGAGTGGACATTGCCATGGCCAGCACATCCAGAAAGGTAACCTCATCTTCCATCGTAATATAGCCTTCCGTATCTGCAGTTGTTCCCCTGATGAAAGCCACATCAGGAAAAATCGTTTTGTAATACAGATATGGCGTACCGTCAATATCCATTTTTTTTATCAGATCTTCCCTGGTACGCTCGTTCATCTTTCCACCCTGTTGATCAGGATCCAGGAAAGTTCCCAATCCAACATGTGTAAGTATACCCGGCTGGCCGGCTGCTCCCGCACGCAAAAGCTGACTCATTACCCCCATAGGGAAATTGTAAGCTTCTATCTCATTTCTCTCTGCCATATCAGCCAGTCTGGGGGACTGTCCCCAGTGTCCTGCAACACCTCCTTTTACCATCCCTGGCTGTGCCAACGGAGACAGGCCTTTATCTGCCCTGTCTCCAGGCCCTGATGGATAATATAAGGTCAGATCTCTCGGCTTTTTCTCTACGTGATAACGTTCTGCAAGTGCATTAATTAAACATGTGGGTTCCGTAATACCGCCTCCGGCGCCACAAATTGCCACCACATCTTCATCTTTGATGAGTTTTACCGCATCTACGGCACTCATCACCGGAACTCGCTTACCCATTTGACCATACTCCCTTTATAATTCGTACACTTAGAGACATCTACTCTGTTGCTGTCTAGTTCCATTAGAAAGCCACCAAATCACATCATTCCCAACAGTTTAGGCAGGAATGTACTGATTGCTGGAATATAAGTAAGAATCAATACATCAGCAAAAACAATTGCAACATAAGGAATAATATCCTTGATCATATCCTCCAACCTAATCTTTGCAACCTGAGATGCAACAAACAGATTTGTTCCAAACGGAGGTGTAATCTGTCCCAATGCATTGTTACAAACCATTACTATACCAAAATGAATCGGATCAATTCCCAGCGAAACTGCAACCGGACCAAGGATTGGAGCCAGAATAATCATTGCAGGACCACCATCAATAAACATTCCTACAAAGAACAACAAAATATTAACCAGTAACAAGAAAATGTATTTATTTCCACCCAGACTTACAAAGAAATTAGCTACAAGCTGAGGAACCCTCTCATAAGTAAGTACGGATGAGAATAGGCCTGCTGATGAAATAATCAGCATAATTGCTGCCGATGAAATTGCTGATTTCAGTAATATTCTATACAGGTTTTTCAAAGTCATTTCACGATATACAAAAAGTCCAACAATGATTGCATACACACAGGCAATTGCTGCCGACTCAGTAGGAGTAAAAAGACCTGAATAAATACCGCCCAGAATAATTACCGGCATAAGCAGCGCCCATATGGCCTCCTTAAAAGCGATAAATTTTTCTTTTCCTGTACATCTTGTTTCACCCACATATCCTCGTTTTCTGGCTACCTTATTGGCGTAAATCATCAGACTTATACCAATCATAATTCCAGGAAGGAAGCCTGCAACAAACAGAGTTCCAATAGAAGCGCCTGTACCTACGCAGTACAACACCATCGGAATACTAGGAGGAATAATAACACCTATCTGTGCGGCCGTGGCTGTTGTAGCAGTAGCAAACCTGGTATCATATTTCTTAGCTACCATAGCAGGAATCATAATACTTCCGATAGCTGCCGTTGTAGCTGACCCAGAACCGGAAACAGCAGCAAAAAACATAGAAGCAAGAATTGTAACAATTGCAAGGCCTCCATAACGATGGCCAACACACGCATTGGCAAGGCCCACCAGGCGCTTTGAAATTCCACCGCCTTCCATAAGTGTTCCAGCCAGTACAAAGAAAGGAATCGCCATCAACGGGAAGGAGTCAATTGCCGCAAAAAGTCTTTGGAATACATATGTCAGTGGCATTCCTCCTTCAATAACAATAGGGAAGGATGCAACCCCAATCGCTATCGCTACCGGAACACCCAAAGCGAACAGCAGCACAAAAAGTATAACCAACATTAACATACTTCTTTTCCTCCTTTCGCATTCAGCCAGAAATCCGCTATAATATTCAGAATAAGAATAGCAGCGCCTAACACAACACCGGAGTACGGAATCCACATGGGAATCTTTAACGCAGATGTAAGCTGTTTGGTTGCTAACTGACTGGCCTGTATACCTGCATAACCAATGAGCAGATAGAATGCAAGCATTATTGTAAGGGTAATGCACTCAAAAATCCGTTTTCCCTTATCACTCAGCCTCAAAACACTCATCAAAATAGTCAATCTGGCAAGATCACCATTTCTGAGAGCCACCCCTGCTCCCCAGTAAACCATCCATACTATAACATACCGTGCAACTTCCTCTGCCCAGGGAATTGATATAAAAAACACAGAACGTCCTATTACCGAGCCAACAATCACGCTCGTAGCGATTGCAAGCATAGCCACGACCAGAACCTGTACGACCTTATTGATTTGATCCACAATTTTTATAAACATTCTGTCCTCCTTCTTAAGTTAAATATTTAGGCATTGAAGTGACAAAATTGACAACTTATCCCAACAACTCCCACAGTCTTTTAACTACCGCCACAGGAATCTGTCCGGGAGCATTTGCCTTTTTTCCTACCACGAAACTCATATCCGATCCGTACAGATCACCGATAACACGTGAAATTGTTCCAACATCGCTCATGGATATAGTGATCATCGGAAGATCTACAGCTTCCATTCTCGCGCGATATGTAGCCTTCATCAGTGTAAGTACATCGTCAAAATCCCGAGGCATAACTGCAAGTTTGGGAATATCAGCTCCAAGCTCCTGCTCTTCTTTTAATTTGTTAACGATAAATTCTTCGGAAGGGGTTTCATTGAAGTTATGATAAGAGAGAATCAGTTTAGCTCTGTTTTTTTCTACAGCAGCTTTCACATCATCAATAAACGACTTCTCGTTGCAAGCTTCCACATCAATAATATCTGCATAGCCAGTCTCCAGTGCGGTACATATCGTTGCCAGACGTACATCCTGTGCGTATTCTTTTGCCCCACCTTCACGAACATGACGGAAAGTAAAGATAACTGGAATATTATTCAGGTATTGTCCCATCTCCATCAAAGAATATTTCACAGACTCAGGGTTTCCGGCATTTTCGTAATAATCAACACGCCATTCAATAATATCCGGCTCCAATGCAACAGCTGCTTTTGTTTCTTCCATAAGTGCTTCCCTTGTAACCGGAACCATAGGAATACATGTCAGGTTTTTCTCGCCGCCAAAAACCCGACCTCTGACATCAACTTTTACTTTACTCTCCAGTCTCAATATTGTGTCCTCCTAAAATTTTTTGAATTTTTACTCCCTAATCCGATATTCTTTGATTCTTTTATACTCTAAAAAGCAATTAACGTCCAATGGTTTATTTTCACCATATTTATGAAACATATTCTTAATTCATAAGAATGATAATTTTTCTTCATATTACGTGCGCCCGCCGGGCGCATATGCAAAAAGGTATGGTGCAAAACCAACTTATAATTAGTTTTGCACCATACCTTTTTTAATCAGCTTATCTGCTTGTTAATATTATTACATCAAGACTGCTTTTGCGTTAACTCCACCCTGTTTTGTCAACTAACTCCCCTATACTTTTCCTCCATGGGAAACCGCTTCAATATATGGGCTACCGTTTCTTTTCCTATACGCAGCTGCGCTTCCTTAGTAGAGGCTCCTATATGAGGTGTAAGAGACACCTTGGGATGGGTGAACAGCCTCTCATTCTTCGTAGGCTCCTCTTGATACACATCCAGGCCTGCTCCTGCCAGTTTACCGGAATCCAGGGCATCTATAAGATCCGGCTCATTAATCAGAATTCCCCGGGAAGTGTTAATCAAATAGGCGCCATCCTTCATCTTTTCAATGAACTGACGGTCTACTAACGGATCCGAGTCCTTTTTCGCCGGCAAATGCAGAGAAATGAAATCCGACTGCGCTAACAGTTCTTCTAACGAGACCCAACTAAAGGGCTCATTTTCAGGCTTGTGGCCGCTCCGGTTTGTGTACAGAATTTGCATTCCCAGGGCCGATGCCCGTATAGCCGTCTCTCTTCCAATCCGGCCCATGCCGATTAATCCCAACGTCTTACCCGCAATCTCAATGCCTTTGCACGCCTTCTTCTCCCACTTGCCTTCCCCCATGGAGATGTTAGCAAACGGCAGGTGACGGGCCAAGGAAAGCATGTGGGTAATTGCCAGCTCTGCCACCGAAGCACTACTGGCATTAGGCGTATTGGTCACTGTAATCCCCTTCTCTCTGGCATGTTCTACATCGATATTATCCAATCCTACACCACCTCGGATTACCAGCTTCAGCCTTCCGGCCTCTGCTGCCGCATCTAAAATCGGGCAGCGCACCTTCGTGGCAGAGCGTACGACCAGAACATCAAACTCCTTAACCTTCTCAGCCAGTACCTCCTGCTCGTAGAACTCTTGTACCACTTCAAAACCCAGGCTCATGAGCTCCTGAACTGCTTCCTTCTCAATTCCATCGGTTGCCAGAATTCGAATCATCCTATTTCCTCCTTTCTTTTAGGCGTTCTGCGCTTCGAAGTCCCGCATAAAGACCACCAACGCTTCCACGCCTTCGATTGGCATTGCATTATAAATGCTGGCGCGCATACCGCCGACGGAGCGGTGACCCTTAAGGTTCTCAAAGCCGGCCGCCTTTGCTTCTTTGACAAATTTCGCATCCAGTTCATCATTGCCGGTCACGAAAGGAACGTTCATTAGGGAACGGTCCTCCGGACGCACCGTGCCACGGAACATCTGGCTTTCGTCCAGAAAATCGTACAGGACTTTCGCCTTCTTCTCATTATGGGCCTTCATCATCTCCAGCCCTCCCATGGCCTTAATCCACTTGAATACCTTACCGCAGATATAAATGCAGTAGCTGTTCGGTGTGTTATAAAGAGAGCCTGCCTCCGAGTGGGTCTTATAAGTCAGCATCGTCGGGGTGCCAGGCAGCACGTCCTCGGTAATTAAATCTTCCCGGATAATTACAATTACCATACCGGCAGGACCGATGTTCTTCTGAACTCCGCCGTAAATCAATCCATATTTACTCACGTCTACCGGCTCCGACAGGAAGCAGGACGATACATCGGATATCAGGAGCTTGCCCTTCGTATTAGGCAGGGTATGGAACTTTGTGCCATAAATCGTATTATTTTCGCAGATGTACACATAATCCGCATCTTCACTGACCGGCAAATCGGAGCAATCCGGTATGTGCGAAAAGGTCTGATCCTCGGAGCTGGCAATCTTATTGGCCTTGCCATACTTAGCTGCCTCTTGCCAGGCCTTTTTTGCCCACTGCCCTGTGACAATGTAATCGGCAACGTGATTTTTCATCAGATTCATGGGAATCATGGCAAACTGCTGGGAGGCGCCGCCCTGTAGAAACAACACCTTGTAATTGTCCGGGATATTCATTAGCTCACGCAAATCTGCTTCCGCCTCTTTGATTATTCCGTCAAATACCTTGGAGCGGTGGCTCATCTCCATTACAGACATTCCGCATCCCTGATAATTGAGCATTTCCTCTGCCGCCTCTTTCAGGACAGACTCCGGCAACACCGCCGGGCCGGCAGAAAAGTTGTAGATTCTTTTTTCTGACATTGCACTTCCTCCTTATCTTTAATTTTGATACCGTTTATATTTTAAAATAATATAATTAAATTCTTTTTATATTTTAATTATACCAAAAAAATTATTAGGTTTCAAGAAAATTTTTTAGTTTTTTCCAATTTTTTTCTTAAAAAATATTTTTACAAAAAAACGCGAAAGAAGTCTACTCAAAATGTCATCCTGAGTAGACTTCTCTCGCGTTCTTTTACAACGTGGCTCTTTTACCTATAACTTCATGGTCAGTGCAATCCGTTTCTTCGCCGGATCGACACTGATTACTTTTACTTCTACAATATCCCCTACGCTGACAGCTTCCAGTGGATGTTTAATAAACCGGTCGCAAATCTGGGAAATGTGTACCAGGCCATCCTGGTGGACACCGATATCCACAAAGACACCAAAATCAATGACATTCCGCACCGTGCCTTTCAGGATCATGCCCGGCGTCAAGTCAGACATTTCCATTACGTCTGTCCGCAAAATCGGCTTCGGCATCTCATCACGGGGATCCCGTCCCGGCTTTTCCAGCTCCTTCAAAATATCCCCCAGGGTGATTTCTCCCAGGGAGAGCTCTTCCGCGAGTTTTTTTCGATCCGGAATCTTTTTGCCGATATCCTTCAGGCCTCCCTCTCGAATATCCTCCGGCTTGTATCCCAGGGATTTCAGTAATACCCCGGTAGCCTTGTAGCTCTCCGGGTGAACCGCCGTCATGTCTAGCGGATTACTGCCCTCCCGTACCCGCAGAAAGCCGGCACACTGCTCATATGCCTTTGGGCCAAGCTTGGCCACCTTCAGCAGCTCCTTCCGATCTCCGAACGCACCATTTTCTTCCCGGTAAAGAACGATATTTTTGGCGATGGCTTTACTGATACCGGAGATATACTCTAACAGTGAGGCAGAGGCCGTATTCAAATCCACACCCACCTTATTTACCGAATCCTCTACCACGCCCTGGAGGGCTTCTCCCAGCTTCTTCTGGTTCATATCATGCTGGTATTGGCCTACGCCAATGCTCTTAGGGTCAATCTTCACCAGCTCTGCCAGCGGATCCTGCAGTCTCCTGGCAATCGAAGCAGCGCTTCTCTGTCCCACGTCAAAGTTCGGAAACTCTTCTGTGGCCAGCTTACTGGCCGAGTAAACAGATGCTCCGGCTTCATTCACAATGATATACTGCACCTTCGCCTTGATTTCCTTCAAAAGCTCTACGATGATCTGCTCGGACTCACGGGAAGCTGTTCCATTTCCCACAGAAATGAGTGTAACGCCGTATTTATCAATGAGTTTTTTGACCACCGTTTTGGATTCCGCCACCTTATTCTGAGGGGCAGTCGGATAAATCACGGTCGTATCCAGCACCTTTCCGGTACGATCTACCACTGCCAGCTTACAACCGGTACGAAAAGCAGGATCCCATCCCAGTACTACCTGTCCCACAATCGGAGGCTGCATCAATAGCTGCTCCAGGTTCTTGCCAAAGACTTTAATCGCACCACTTTCCGCCATTTCCGTTAGCTCACCACGGACATCCCGCTCAATCGAAGGTTCGATCAAGCGGCTGTAACTGTCTGCAATCGTTGTCCTTAGCACCGGCGTGGTGTACGGGTTGTCCTGCAGGATGACTTTTTTCTCCAGATAACGCCGGATCTGCTCTACCGGCGCTTCAATTTTAACCGTCAGAAATTTCTCGGCCTCGCCCCGGTTCAATGCCAGAATCCGGTGACCAGCCGCCTTCCGTACCGGCTCCTCATAGCTGTAGTAGGTCTCATAGACAGACTGTGCCCCCGGATTCTTGGCTTCTGCCTTCAGGACTCCCAGCTTCATAACGGCATCCCGAATGTAGGTACGGAATACCGCCTCGTCTGAAATTCTCTCCGCTAATATATCGCAGGCTCCGGCAATTGCTTCCTCCGGTGCAGACACTTCCTTCTCCGGATCCACGTAGGACATGGCGGCCAGTTCCAAAGGTCCTGTCACCTGCTGCTGCCAGATCAAATCCGCCAGAGGCGCCAGTCCCCTTTCCTTGGCTACTGTGGCACGGGTTCTGCGCTTTGGGCGGTAGGGCCGATACAGATCCTCTACTGCCACCAGAGTGGCAGCCGCCAGAATTTCAGCCTTCAGTTCCTTAGTCAGTGCGCCCTGCTCTTCAATCGTGGCAAGCACCTGTTCCTTCTTCTCTTCCAGATTCCGAAGGTAGCGGAGACGTTCATCCAGGTTCCGCAGCACTTCGTCATCCAGGGAACCGGTAACCTCCTTCCGGTACCTTGCAATAAAGGGAATGGTATTGCCTTCATCAATCAATCCTACGGCAGCTTCTGCCTGGGAGGCCTTAATATTCAGTTCCTGCGCCAACACTTTAATAATATCCATATTTTGCCTCCTAATGAATCAAGCGAACATGCTTGCATGTTCATTTGATTCATAAACGCAAGGTTGAAAGCGCTTTTCTTTCAACACTTTACCTCATGATGTTTTTAATAATGCAGTTCCCGATGACTAGAATCACGCCCACCACAGCATACCAGCCACGGTAGCGCAGCCCTTTTACCCGTCCTTTTGTCAGAATGCTCAGGGTATGACTAGCCATAAAGAATCCATAAAACGCCAACCCATACAGTACAAAGGGATGGTAATACAAACTTTCTAAGACATGTCCGTGAAAAAGTGCTGTGATTGCTCTGCTTCCGCCGCAGCCGGGGCAGTATAGGCCGGTATAGGATAAGATCGGACAGGGCCACGCCAAAATCGAGCACAAACCTGGGAATCTCTCCAGCAAGACAACAATAGCGGCCGCCAAGGTCGCAGCCGCTATTCCCAGACGGTACAGGGTTTGTTCTACAGTCAGGGATTGCTTCGTCATATACACTATTCGCTCAGGTCGAATGCATCGTGTACGGCACGCATCGCCCGTACCACATCGGCCTCGTCAATCAGAACCGTAATACGGATTTCTGCCGTTCCGATCATCTTAATATTGATATTGGCATTATACAGAGCCTCAAACATCTTAGCGGCAATACCAGAATTGGATTCCATGCCGGCGCCAACGATGGAAACCTTTGCGACATTCTCTTCGTGGGTAATTTCCTGGGCCGTAAAGCTATCCCGGCCAGCTTCCAGCGCCGCCAGCGCTTCCTTCAGATCTGTTCTGGCCACTGTAAAGGAAATATCCTTCGTGCCTTCACGACCGATGGACTGCAGAATAATATCGACACTGATATTCTTATTTGACAGGCAGCGGAAAATCTTAAAGGCAATTCCCGGTTCATTCCGAACGCCGATGACGGAAATTCTCGCCGTGTTTTTATCTGCAGCTACGCCGCTTACTAACATACCTTCCATTTGTGCATTCTCCTTTACGATCGTTCCTTCTTCGCGGCTCAGGCTGGAACGTACCACCAGCTGTACGCCATATCTCTTTGCCATCTCCACCGAGCGGTTATGCAGAACCTTTGCGCCCAAAGAGGAAAATTCCAGCATTTCATCGTAGGTGATCTCCGACAGTTTCTTCGCATCCGGCACAACCCTGGGATCCGCCGTATATACACCCTCTACATCCGTATAAATCTCACAAGCATCCGCATGCAGGGCGGCAGCAAGCGCCACAGCCGTCGTATCAGAACCGCCCCGGCCAAGGGTAGTATAATCTTCTCGTTTGTTCACACCCTGGAAACCTGTCACGATTACGATCTTGTGACTCTCCAGTTCATGGCGGATCCGCTCCGAGTCAATCCGCAGCAGACGCGAATTCCCGTAGGCAGATGTGGTATGCATCTGCACCTGGAAAGCATTCAGGGAAATTGCAGG
>Ga0153991_1000158_pt1 | contig 16427 bp, 16 predicted proteins | sample TSNC075MetaG_FD_104681 | JGI IMG/M metagenome (GOLD analysis project Ga0153991, IMG submission 104681) | Attine ant fungus gardens microbial communities from North Carolina, USA - TSNC075 MetaG | ecosystem: Host-associated > Fungi > Mycelium > Unclassified | place: USA: North Carolina, Jones...
AAGGGATATCGATGTCTTCGCGAGAGATGTGGACGTCATTCAGGTCGGCGCGAGGAACATGCAGAACTACGACCTTTTGAAAGCCCTTGGCAAGATACCAAAGCCCATACTCCTCAAGCGAGGGCTTTCCGCCACCATCGAGGAATGGCTCATGTCCGCTGAATATATAATGTCCGGTGGAAACGAGCAGATCATACTCTGTGAAAGGGGCATACGCACCTTTGAGACATTCACCAGGAACACTCTGGATCTGAGCGCCATATTGGCTGTCAAACAGCAAAGCCATCTCCCGATTGTTGTAGATCCCAGCCATGCAACAGGAAAATACTGGATGGTAGAGCCTATGGCAATGGCGGCTGCCGCGGCAGGAGCCGACGGCCTCATTATAGAGGTGCATAACGATCCGGTCAACGCCTGGTGCGATGGACAGCAATCCATCAAGCCCAGCCGTTTTGAGAAGCTCATGGAAAAGCTTTCCACCATCGCCCCCTTAACGGGCAAAGAGATATGACGGGAGATTCCTATGGAGAGAGAAATATTTGTTAATCTAGGTAAAAACAGCTATTATATCCACATCGAAAAAGGCCTGATCGGCAGCCTCGGAGAGGAAATCAAAAAGGTTTATCCTGCCGGCAAAGTTTTTATCGTCACGGATCAAAATGTGGACCAACGATACGGCTCCTCTGTCTCCGAATCGCTGAGGCAATCGGGGTTTCCCGTGTGGAAATACGCCATCCCCCCCGGCGAGGAGTCAAAGAACCTTAGGGCGGCAGAGACTATTTATGGGGAGCTGCTCTCCGCCCACATAACAAGAAATGACCTGATCATCGCCTTGGGCGGCGGGGTTGTCGGGGACTTGTGCGGCTTTGCTGCATCCACCTTCCTGAGGGGAGTGTCATATATCCAGATACCCACGACGCTGCTGGCACAGGTGGACAGCTCTGTCGGTGGAAAAGTGGCGGTCGACCTGCCACAGGGCAAAAACCTCGTCGGCAGCTTCTACCAGCCAAAGGCTGTGTATATCGATCCCTCTGTACTTGACACTCTGCCCGGCAAATATTTTAGGGACGGCATGGGCGAGGTTATAAAATGCGGCTGCATCAGGGACGAATCCTTCTTAAGTCTGCTGGAAAGCCTTATGGGCAGGGAACGGGTGATGGAGCGGATTGAGGACATCGTATGGCGCTGTTGCGACTTGAAAAGGCAGATTGTGGAGGCCGACGAGCAGGACAAGGGGAATCGAATGATTTTGAACTTCGGACATACCCTGGGTCACGCCATTGAGACCCTCAGCGGGTACAGCGGTTTCTCCCACGGCGAAGGTGTGTCTATCGGGATGTATGAAATAACAAGGATCAGCGAACATATGGGACTTACGGAACCAGGGGTATCCGGCAGAATAAAAAGAATACTTGAAATATACGGGCTGCCTTACAGGCTGCCCGATATGGACAAGGAGGAATTGCTAAAAAGCATAGGCAACGATAAAAAGAACCTTGGCAGCGATCTAAATGTGATTTTGCTGGAAAAGGCGGGCAAGGCGTTTATTTATCAGACGGATGTGGGCTTTTTCAGGTGATCTTCCCGCCCATCTGCCAGAGTTATACTCAAATTCCGAAAAACCCTTCCATATCCGCCCAGTCGGGACAGCTGCCGTCAATGCTCTAAAGGCCCATTTTAACGCACCGAGGGCGGGGAGCCGAAACTCCTCGCCCTCAAACTATTAAGTGTATCACCGACTTGGTCATATATGATAAAAAACCTCTATTTTTCCGATTGCCCCTCCTTATACAACGAAAACAAATCTATTCTTAATCTCACATCTCAATTATCGGGATGTTTTTTATTTCTCACAACATTCTCACATGGATAAGTAACTTCTCACATCGTCCTCACAGCATTTTTGCTATCATTGGTTATGTAATAGGTAAACCATAATATCAGGGAGAAAAAATATGAAGCAATTTATAAATAAAAGAAACGGAGGCCATATAATTATCGTCGGCTGCGGACGCTTAGGCGCGAATCTTGCCAACACGCTGTCTGACGAAGAAAAAAGCATTGTGATTATAGACAAGAACAAAGATTCCTTCTGCAAACTCGCGCCATCTTTCGGAGGAATCATACTTACAGGTGACGCAACAGAAATCTCCGTGTTAAACGAAGCGGAAATCGAAAAGGCAACGGCGGTTATCTCGGTTACTAATAATGATAATACAAACATCATGGTAGCGCAGCTTGCCAAGGAATTATTTCAAATCGGCCAGGTTGTCGCGCGGCTTTACGATCCTGAACGGGAGTGTATCTACCGAGAATTTGACATCGCTACAATATGCCCGGCTGTTTTATCCGCAAAAGAAATTGACAAGCTGCTGGACGCATCGCAGGAAATGGAGGATGCAGGATGAAAAAAAGAGTTGTTTTAATTGGAGGCTTTAATAAGACAAAATCGTTGGCTACTTCACTGATAAAGAAAGGCTATCATGTGACTGCTATTAATAATGATACGCAGAATTGCCAATCGCTGGCCAAGATCGAAAAACTCACCGTTTTTAATGGGGATGGATCAAAGCCTTTCATTCTGGAGGACGCAAACGTCTACAATGCCGACATCGCCATTGTCCTTACCGAGAGAGATGACAGCAATCTTGTGATATGCCAACTGTGTAAAAAAAGGTTTCATGTTAAAAAGACCGTGGCATTGATTTCCGACCCTAAAAAGACGGAGTTTTTCTATCGGATGGGGATCGATTCCGTGGTGTGTGCCATTTCAGCCATTGCCGGGATCATTGAGCAGCAGACCTTTTTGGACGAAATGGCAACATTGGTACCGGTTGGCGAAGGGCGTATAAGAATCGCACAGGTTCCTATATCGGGAACCGCACCGGCCGTGGATAAGAAACTATGGGAATTAAGCCTGCCGAAAGAGGTGATTATCGGATGCGTATTGCGAGGTGATAAAAGCATGATACCGCGCGGTGATACGAGGATACTTGCCGGAGATATATTAGTGCTTATATCATCCGATGAGCACGAAGTGGCGGCGGTGAAGGAGCTGACGGGACGGTGAAATATTGGAGAAAACTTTTATTTGACAGCAGTAATTACGGAAAACTACTGCTGCTCATCGGAATACTTATTACATTTCCGCTTATGGTCTTGCCGTTTTATCCGGAAGAAACAAAATACATAGCGGCGTTTTTGATTCCATCCGTAATTTCCATTGTTTTGGGTACTGCCGTATGTATATTAGCTCCGCACAAGGAGGAGGGTTTTACCGAATGGCAGTCACCTTTGCAAAGAGGAAGTCTGCCTGTTATGTTTGCCTGGTGTTTCTCTTTTCTTGTCGGTGCTTTGCCATTTGTTATAGCAGGGCAGTTAAGCTTTATTCATGCTCTTTTTGAATCCGTCAGCGGATGGACGACCACCGGACTTTCTGTTGCAGATGTGACTGTCATGCCGCGTATTTTCTTGTTTCATCGCAGTTTTATGCAATTTTGCGGCGGATTGGGATTTATTATCATGATCGTCATGCTCGTTCAAGGAAAGCAGTCCATGAACCTTTATAATGCGGAAGGACACCCGGATCGGATAATGCCGAGCCTTAAACGAACCGCAAGGACAATTTTTTCATTATATACCGGTTTTCTCATATTAGGCACATGGCTTTACTGGGTATTTGGTATGAAATTGTTTGATGCCGTTTGCCATACCATGTCTGCATTATCCACAGCCGGTTTTTCAACACAAGCGAACAGTATCGGTGAATATGGCAGCCTGCCGATTGAAATTATTACAATCGTACTTATGCTGATAGGATCAACTAATTTCGCAATTCTTCTTTTGCTTGTGAAACGTAAATTTCGAAGAATGGTTCGTGTAAGCGAATTTCTTTTCTTAATTGGGCTATTGCTTATCTTTGTACCATTAGTGGCATTCTCACTGATTAAGGATATGAATATGGGCATTGGTGATAGTATTATCAACTCCTTATTTGGGATTGTGACTACCTTCTCAACGACGGGATATTCTACCATGAATTATGCGCAGTGGCCGCCTTTTGCGGTAGGACTTTTGATTCTGCTGATGATTATTGGTGGAGGTGCGGGTTCTACAGCCGGCGGTATTAAGCTGTCACGTACATATCTGTTGATTCGAATCACCTGCGAAAACATCCGCAAACGGCTCTCCCCACCGCAGCGTATAACAGCACCTTTTTATTACAGGGTACAGGGTAAAACACCGATTGATGACACCCTGATCAAGGATACCGTCGGGTTTACCACTTGCTATCTGGGTGTTTTCATAATTGGAACGCTCTTATTGACATTAACTTCCGGCAGCTCGCTCTTTGATGCTATGTTTGAGTTTGCATCCGCATTCGGCACTGTTGGAATTTCAAACGGGCTGACGAATGCAGATGCTGCCGCAGGCACATTGATCGTTCAAATGATCGGGATGATCCTTGGCCGGCTGGAGATATTTATTGTATTCGTCGGAGTTTATTCAGGTGCGCAGACCCTAAAGCAGCAGCTTCAGAAAAGAATCAAAAAAGCGTAACTGTCTGCACGCCGTTACGCTTTTGCCGTTGATATTGGGGTTGATATTGGGGGAAATATTGTCGTTGTTTTGGGCGGGTGGTTATGGTATGATAAATATGGTTTTTTTGTTCGTCTATGGACATCGGCGAATGAGAATTATTTATATAATGGTGGTGTATTTATGGACTTTGATTTTTTAGAAGTAAACAATAAAAAACAAATAGAGGGACTGTCAGAAATCGCAACGCTAATATGGTCTGAGTATTTCCCCAATATTATTACGCCGGAACAAATCAATTACATGGTTGAAAAATATCAATCGGCCGACGCAATTGCAAGGCAAATTTCAAATGATGGTTATAAGTATTTTATGGTTTTCGGCAATGGAGAAGTTTTAGGATATCTCGCAGTAAAAGCAGACAGGAATCAATTGCTATTGAGCAAATTGTATCTTAAAAAGGAGTTCCGCGGCAGAGGTTATTTTAACGAAATGCTTTCATTTGCCGAAAAGTTTGCGAAAGAAAAAGGGCTTAATTCCCTTTACCTTACTGTAAATAAACATAATGACAATTCTATTGCTGTCTATCTTAAAAAGGGGTTTTTTATTAAAAAAGAGCAGGTAACAGATATCGGTAATGGATTTTTTATGGATGATTATGTTATGGAAAAAATGATCTAGGTTATAAGAGCTTTATATGTGGTGCCCCTTAATTTCTAAACACGCGGCGGGCATATTAGAAAACTACCCGCCGCGCTTTCGGCTATACTTTTTTACCAATATAGAAAACGTAACCATAATACGATTTGTATTTTGCGTATAATTCCACCTCATACTTCTCGTCTTTAACATAATCCTCTGCGAGTTTATTTCCGGCATATTTTTTCAAAAGTGCTTCTTCAGCCGTTTCTCGTGGAATAAAATAATTGTCCGTCCAACATTTTTCGGGTAATACAAATGAAACAATAAATTCATAACCTGCCTTTTGCATCGTTGCGATGTTTTCCCATACCGTACCCAAGCCTTGAACAGCATCAACCCAAAATTTTTCAAGTTCGGTAGGACGTTCATCCGTAAGCCATGAAGGACATGTTACGGTGATGTATCCACTCTTTTTGAGAAAGCTATTCCAATAAGTTAAAGCTTTTTCAAAACCTATATTGTCTACAACTCCCTCCGACCAAATAAGGTCAAATTCTTCTTTTTGAAAAGAGAGTTCTTCTATTGAGCCAACAATACCGTTTACTCTTTCCGCTAAATTTAATTTTTTCGCATTATCATTGAACACATTTATAAAGTCGGGACAAATATCTACACCAGTAATATTTCCGGGGATATTTTGTGCAAGTACCATTGTTTGTCCACCTGTTCCGCAACCCAAATCTGCCACTCGTGAAATTCTATCAAGGTCATCCAAAAAACTCAATGCCTTAACAATCATTTCCGGACTGCCCGGTCCCTGTCTTTCCAACCCTACATGAGTTTCAATAATTAAATCATACATTGATAATTCTTTATCTGCCATTATTTTTTACCCCCGTCAATTTTCATTTGCTTCTATAAACCGCTCAATGTGTGCTGTTAAGAGATTAGCGGCTTCCTCTATGTCATACGACTCATTCACCAACGCCATACTAATCAAAAAATGATACGGAGCAAAAAACTCTAATGCAAGCAACTTCGGGTCGCCTTTTTTCAAAACGCCTTGCTCAATCATTTCACGAAATAAATCCTTGATGTAATCGACTTGTAGGGTACACTTTTGATATATTTCAGCCATTTCAGTATTTTTATACTGTTCCAATGTCAACATTTTGCGAAAATTACGAGCAAATTCATTCTCAACCCAAACGCGAAATGTTGCCTCAATAAAATTTTTGAGGTTTTCCATGGAAGTGTTTTTGAATGCCAAAGGATTATTTTCAAATTCTTCTTCCGGCACACCGTGTTTTATCGCTAATTCAACATCCCCTAAACACACCCTTTCAAAAATACTATCAAATATATCTCGCTTATTCTTATAGTGTTTATATAATGCTCCCTTTGTCATACCGAGTTCTCCGGCGATGGCACTAACTGAAACCGCTTCATAACCATCACGTGCAAACAATCGGAGTGCGGCGAATAAGATTCTTTCCTTTGTATCAGACATTCATATCCTCCTCCTTTGCAGTAAACGCTCGTTCACTTGCTATTATAGTGAACGAGCGTTTACTTGTCAAGAGGTTTTTGATTCTTCAATTATGCGCGGCAGGATATTTTGTCCGACGACGGCTGTTGCGGATTTATCACGATAATTGCTTGCATTGAAAAACCGTCCATCAGCGATATGGGAGAATACCCGAATATATCGCTTGTGCCGTAAACGCCCCGCCAGAGTTCCTAAACGTCAGCAAAGTATTTATACATCATGAAATCCGCGTTTTTGAGTACCGGTATTTGTACAGTAACAGGATGTACTCGTATAATAGTTTGAAAAATTTTCTCATTGAAAACCGCCCCTTTATACTGTTTGTAATATAAACATTATAAGGGGGCGGTTTGTAGTTCATATGAAGTTAGACAATTATTTTCGTCCTTTTACTCAACAGTAATAGTAAATCTATAACAAGTGTCGTTTATATTAAAGTTGTAGGCGTTCCGCAATTCAAAAGGTCCGCTAATAACAAAACCCGTAATATCATATTTCCCTTTTTCTAATGGCGCTGTCATTTCAATTACTCCGTAGCCTATATAATCCGGTCTATTTTTTAAGTGAATGAAGGGTTTCTTTCCGTCAATTCTTTGCTGCTGCCAATCTACTAAAACGATAAATAATACATCATCCGTGTTTTCATAATTTCCTACCCGATAAGCAAGTTTTATCGCTTCACCCCCTTTTACTTTAATCTCTTTCGGCGGGAAAAAGACTTGAGTATCGTCTTTTTCTTTAAAATCAGTATTTAACATCAATCCTTGAAATGGTATCTGTAAATACTCTTTCGGCTCTTGCGCCGTTTGTTTTTCGTTTACCCGTCTTGCTCCACTTTTATTAGTTAATTCATACGTCCCGACCATACCGTATGAATTCGACATCATATCCAAATCGACCGCGTTTTTATTGGGAGCGGTTAAAACGGCGATAGTTAAGAAGTGTGAATCATCAAAATTTAAGTCGGCATCAAGTGTTAGAGGAATAATCAAGCTGCTTTTTGAAGCAGCCGTAAAAACATAACTATTTAACAATGTATCATTGCCGTTTATTGCATATGACACTTCCTCATAATCATAAAATACTTTTAAAATATATTCGGATTCATGTTCTGTAAGGTTGGCGAATTGCACGTTCAACGTATCGGATATTTTGTCTAAATAAACCACTCCGTTTTCTGTTGGTTCATAATCATTTACCAAACCCAAAGTCAAACCGCCGCCGAGTTCTTCATATTCTTTCGCCCAATCGTGAAGTTGGCTATCTTCGTTATTTCCCTTTTGATTGCCGCCGCATGACGAAAAGGCAATAATAAAAAGACAAACCATCATAATTAACATATATTTATTTATATATATATTTCATTTTTATCACCCATTTCTTCCGGCAAAAGAGGAATGCAAGTATTTTCAATAACTATAAAGGCTTTATGCCGCCACCGCATTCCTGTTTATCCTCTCAATTACCACCCGCAAGTCCATAAACACCGCCACATCATCAAACAGCTCGCTAATACTGCCCTGATCTGTAAACGGGCTTTCCTGCAGTACCGACAAATCCTTCATCATGCCATTTTTGATAATAAAATTCACGATTTGCCGGACTAAGTGCATTTGCCTGCTGTCCAGTTCCGCGTCATTCAGGAAACGGGAGAATGCCTCGTTGGCCGCTTTTTGATCAAGTCCTACAATAGAACGTACCAGCTCACCCAGTGGTGTTTTGCCATACTGCGCATCATACTGCTCTTTGGTGCCCAGCTCGTTCCAAAGGATATTTTCCAAAGAACGTACATCCTCCGAAGTCAGCGGTTGATTTCCCTTGAGCTTGGCGATGGCAGGGATGCTCTGATGCTGGAGGATATAATAATTGACCTTTTTCTTATAGTTAGCCAAGTCATCATTATCAAGCTGGGATTCCTTCCAGTCAATGGAAAGGATATCGTCTGTAAAATCTGTATCGAACCGTGTGCGGTCTTTTTCCGGGATAACCTTGATCAAATCACGCAGCTTGACGCGAATATTTTCATAGTCTGCTATCCCGGCCCGCTCCAGATATTCGTTATGCAGTATCTGCTCCAACAAATCCCTCTGCTGGGCTATCGCTGGAATAGTGCCGTATTTGGAAAGCTCGTCCGCTTTGCGAATAACATCATTCTTTGCCCGCTTGTAGGTTTTTTCGGTCAGCATCGCAAGCTCTATCTGGTAGATGAGCTGGTCGAACCGCGCAGCGGAGGCATCATCACCCGACGGCAGAACCAAAGGCGCGATGTGTGCGGCAATTTGCAACGTGTTTTCGTAGGTGAGCGTTGCGAAGTCCTCCTCCCTTTGGTATTTGTCAATGGTACGAAGATGCTGCCTGACTGCAAAATTGCCTCTCGGCAGTGCCTTGACCTGCGCCGTCAAATCTTTTACAAGCTCTTTGCGGTATGCTTGCAATTCGTCCGTTTGGAAGGTAAGTTCTTGCAATTTATACGCTATCTCCACCTTGGTGTTAAATGTGCGTTCTTGCAGCGTGGCGATGGTACTTGCCTCGCGCCCTTTAGAATGCAGACGGAAAAACTCAAAGTTTCCACACAGGTCAAAGATGTAGAACTGTTCTTTATCCTTTCCGTCTATCAACCCCTCGCAAGTGCGGGTACCGCGACCGATCATCTGCCAGAACTTCGCGCGGCTCATTACTTTCTTGAAAAACAAAAGGTTGAGGATTTCCGGCACATCGATGCCTGTGTCCAGCATATCCACCGAAATGGCAATCTGTGGCAGCTTATTCTTATCGGAAAAATCGTCGATCAGGCTTTGGGCATAATTGGTATAGTTGTCTATCACCCGCGCATAGTGGGCGGGGTAAGCGGGATACTCCTGATTCCATACTTCCAGTATTTTTTCGGCGTGGTTGTGGTTCTTGGCAAAGATGATAGTCTTGCCGATTTTCTCACCAAAATCCACACGCCGGCCATGAGTCATCAGCGTGCTGAGCGCTTTTCGGATGGTGTCCGCATTGAAAATCCACTCGTTGAGGGCACTGGAGTCGATGCTTTCCGGCACATTGCCGTCCACATCACCGAATGTGTTTTCGTATTCTTCTTGCTCCTCTGGTGAGAGGTCTGCGTATGTGATGCCGTCGCCCATGAATTTTAGCTTTGTCTCGACCGACACAAAATCCACCAAATACCCGTCCTGCACTGCCTGAGAAAGCTCATACCCATAGGTGGGTACGCCGCTTTCCAAGTCAAATATGCCGTAGGTATTCTTATCGATCTCATCCTTGGGCGTGGCGGTCAGCCCCACCAGCAACGCGTCAAAGTAGGTAAAGATGTCCTTATATTTGTTATAGATGCTGCGGTGCGCCTCATCCACGATAATGAGGTCAAAGTGCCCCGGCATGAACAGGCGGTCGCCCTTTTCATCGCGGGTAGCGTCGATGCAGTTCATCATGGTCTGATAGGTAGAGAACACCGCGCGGGCATTGGCCTCTTCTTTCCCTTCGGTAAGATTGCATAGAGAGAGGCTCGGCATCCGGTTGTGGAAAGCGCGCTTAGCCTGCGTCACCAGCGCATTGCGGTCAGCCAAGAACAGCAGGTTCTTCACCCAACCGTGGCGAATGAGCACATCGGCTAAAGAAATCACCGTTCTGGTTTTTCCGCTTCCGGTGGCCATCACCAGCAACGCCTTGCGGCGGTTTCGCTCGCCAAAGGCATCGCACACCGCTTGTATGGCTTCTTTCTGATAATAACGATTGGATATATCATCATTTACCCGCACGGCTTTCAACGGCGTGCGGTCTTTCATGATGTTAAACTCTTTCTCAAGGTCACGCTTTGAGAAAATGCCCGATACCTGCCGCTCGGGATAGTGTTTATCCTCCCAAACACGGGTTTCGTAGCCGTTGCTCATAAAGATAATGGGGCGCTGACCGTGCTTCTTCTCAAGAAAATCGGCATATAGCACCGCCTGCTGGCGGCCTTTTTCCACATTGACACTGGTGCGTTTGGCTTCAATTACCGCCAAAGGCAGGCCGTTGTCGCCCAGCAGCACATAGTCCGCCGCGCCGTGGCCGGATTTATTCGGCATCTCGTCGATGGGGTATTCATCTACCCAGTTAGGCCCGCGCTGCCAGCCCGCGTCCATGAGCATAACATCAATATAGGCTTTGCGGGTCTGTGCCTCGGTCATATCCATCGGCTTGACGGTATAGCCAGCCTTAAGCTGCGCCGCACGCTTGGCGGTGAGCCTCTCACGTTTGGGAAAGTTCTCGTCCAGCAGCGTCTGGAAAGGCACTTCCTCGGCGGCGGGCGGCGCTATGGGTTTCGCAGCGTGGATTAACACATCCAGAAGAGACTTATCAAAGGGAACCTCCGTATAGTCAACGCCATAGCAATAGGCGACAAAATCCAAAAAGCTATGCAGATTTTCGAGAGCCAGCACCGCCTGATCGCGGGTAACACCCTTGGGGTTGTGCGCTGCATTGTTGCCGACCCGGCGTATGTAGTCGAGCTTGACAATCATACCGGGGGGCAGCAGGTCTTTGAAATCCTCGGTGCTGATGAGGGTGACCAGCTTGTCTTCATAGGGTTTGGTGAGGGAACCATCCACGCTGTAAACCCACTTGACCGCAAACTCCATCGCTGTGCGGCAGGCCGTAGCGCACATGGAGACGGAAATTGGCAGAACACGCTCAGCCGAGACAGCAGCCTCGGCAAAAGGTTCAAATTGTGGATCTTTGGTTAGAAAATCAAAATTGGTACGCATGGCGGTCACCTCACGTTAGTTATTCAGAACATCTCGCCCTGAAAGCACTTTTGCATCAGGGATTTAAAGTTTAGCTCCAGTAGACCAATGGATTGTTGAAGCAAGCATTTTTGAGTTTCGATGCAGTGGATAAAATTAGCGTACTGAGTTTGTAATGCGGGGGGTGGTAGCAATATTGATACACTTTTTAGTGAGAAAATCTTTAGCTCAGCAAAAGTGCTACCAGATGCAATACTATAATAGTCAGCAATCAATCTTTCTTTTAGTGCATATTGTAAATAAACATCGTCAACTGCTTGGTCAGTTAAATGTACCCATAAAACACGCCCATCCTTAAAATAAAACGGCTTATCAGTGTCAACACGCCAAACACGCCCATCTGGACAAATTGACGGCATTAACAAGTCTCCGACTGCTGGAGCACCTGTTGCATTACGCAGTTCGTTATAATGTTCTTGCGTAATGAACAAGGATGGAGTAATATTTTCACCCTCAGCCATCGTTCCTATTTCTGTCCCACGATAAAAGGGTATCCCATTTTCAACTAACTCCTCAACAAATACTCTTTTACTTGAGCCAACATCAGCAATGTCGCCAAGCTTTTTAATCTCCCACCCCTTCGGGTTCGTCACCGGGTCGCCGAACATCTCAATAAACCGTGATTTAACCAGCAAATCCAGCTTTTCGATCTGCGCCTTGCGCTTTTCGATGAGGGCGCTTGCGCGGTCGAGGACATCGGCGATTTGCCGCTGCATTTCCAGCGGCGGGAGGGGGATTTGAAAAGTATGAATATCTTTTCTGCTTATCGCTTTGAATGTACTGCCAACACCAAGCTTTTCGATGTCTTTTTTATAATATTGAAAAGCGTGAAACAAGTATTTGTAATATGATGTTTCAGGAATTTCAGATATTGCTACTAATCCTCTACCGATACAGCAGTCGCAATCTGCAATATTAACATCCCCCACTGGGGCTCGGACTGACATAAGAATATCGTTTATTTTTGCTGTTTTCTGCGGAACGCGGCAATACATCCTGATACTCGGATGAATCAGTCCAAAATCGGTTTTCCCTTGAAAAAAAGGTAGACCTTCGCCTTGGTTATTATAAGTTTCAGATGATGGCGATTGACCCATAGTTATAAGTGCAATTTTTCCAACTTCCCATTTACCCACGCAGCACCGCCTCCAGTTCTGCCAGCCCGGCGGTGATCTCCAACTCCAACTCATTAATCTCGGTCATAATCTCCAGCGGATGGGGGTAATCCTCCTCCACATAGGCGCTCTGCTTGTACTTATTGATGGAAAGGTCGTAATCATTGCCCACAATCTCATTCTTGGGTACAAGGAAGCTCTGCTCGGTGCGCTCGCGGTTTTTCTCCTGCTCCAGTGCATGGAAACGGGTGACGATATCCGGGATATCGCTGTCGGTCAAAGCGGTGCGCTTATCGTCCAGCGAATAACCGTCCGACTTCATATCGTAAAACCAGACTTTATCCGTGCCGCCCGCGCCAGTCTTAGTGAACACTATCACAGCCGTGCTCACTCCCGCATAGGGCTTGAACACGCCGGAAGGCATGGAGATAATAGCCTCCAGCCGGTGATTCTCCACGATCTCTTTGCGGATGCTCTTGTGCGCTGTAGAGGAACCAAACAGCACGCCGTCCGGTACGATGGACGCGCAGCGCCCGCCGTTTCTGAGCATACGTAGAAACAGCGCCAAAAACAGCAGCTCGGTTTTTTTGGTTTTGGTCACTTTCAATAGGTCTGTGGCTACGATGTCGTAGTCGAGGCTGCCCTTGAACGGGGGATTTGCCAATATCTTGGTGTATTTGCCTGTGTCGGTGTTCTGGTCGGACAGACTGTCTTTGTAATCGATATGCGGATTCTGGATGCCGTGGGTCATCATATTCATGGCGCCGATGCGTAGCATGGTTCTGTCCATGTCGTAGCCGGTGAACATGGCGCTGTCGTAATGAGCCTTGGCCTCTTTGTTGTAGAAAATCTCGTTGAGATAATGCTCTTTTAAATATTCGCCAGCCGATACCAGAAAACCGCTGGTGCCGCAGGCCGGGTCGCAGATGGTATCACCGGGCTGTAAATCCAGCAGCTCCACCATCATGCGGATGATGTGTCGCGGTGTGCGAAACTGACCATTGGTGCCCGCTGTGGAGAGCTTAGAAAGCATATATTCGTACAAGTCGCCGCGCGCGTCCTGCTTTTCCGGCAGTTTGTCAATATAGGCATACAACTCATCCAGCGAGGTAATGATTTTCTCCAAGAGCTGAGGCGTGGGCACCTTAAAAAACGCGTCCGCCATGTATTTGGCATAAGTACCGCTGGTGCCGTTTAGCTCTTTGATGAATGGAAACACTTCGGTCTGCATGGTCTGATACATCGACTCGGCGGGCTTGTCCCGCAGCACAGACCATTTCAAGTGCTCTTTTCCCGCGAAGTAACTGGTATAGGGAATGCCAAGCATTCCGCTTTCCCTCTGGCGGGTGTTGTCCGTCTGGTCAAGATCACGGATGAACATCAGATATGTAATCTGCTCGATGACGTCCAGCGGATTGGTTAGGCCGCCCGTCCAGAACATTTCCCACAGTTTATCTACTTTATTTTTTAGCTCGCCTGTAATCATGAGCGTTCTCCCTTATCATTATTTCTTTCACTGCGTCCGTCTTTGGGCTTTTCTGTATCAGAAGGAATGACCCAAGCATGGCCGAATCAAAGTGCTCCGGGTATGCGCCCGTTCGCACAGAGTAGCGGAACCTGTCGTGGAGTGATGACCACTTTCTCGCAGCTTCTTTTGCCACCCTAATCATTATATGATGTCGGGGTCAAAAGGTATTTTGACCCCTGATACCTACGGATTGCTACGCACTTTTGACCCTGGTATCATTATATTGCAGAAACGAAGTTTACACAACCATAATTCTACAAATATTGCAAGGGGGATGTGAATGGCCCACATCCCCCTTACGGAAATAAAACTCCCAGCTTTTTGTCGCACAGATTATCGCGCATCCCGCGTCTCGCGTTGCATATTGCCCGGATTTACCGATGAGCGCTTTTGCGTCCCGAACTTTTTTCGCCGTATTCCTCGCGTGAAATTCGTTAAACAAGTTCAACACCACCGTAAAATCATTACTCTGCGACCGGTTTTCCGAATCCACATTCTCCTTGATGGCAATAAAGCGGATGTCGCTGTCAGTGAATTCAATATCACTACTATGGACAAGGACACAAAAGCTGTGTTAATGTGTCGTTAAATTCGATATGGCTTCCATCTGTGCGGCAGGTATCGCGTCAAGGGCCAGCGCGGCGATTTTCCGCGTAAGTAGTTGCCTTTGCGCGTCCAATTCCTCAATTTGAGCATTAACGTATGAAACAAGGGTTGCGCCCGCCGTGGTAAGGCTCTCTACAAGTTTTTTAATCTCGCTATTCACACGCGCACGGTCTAACTGCTTCGCGGTCAGCTTCGGATTGGCTTTCGCCGCTTTTTTGCGACTCAAGTTCAATCTCCCGCGCAAGCTGTGAGTTTTTCGTCTTTTCGATTTTCTCCACGGCGTTCCACAAAACGGCGCGGTCTGAATACTCGGCGAGGGCATTGTCGGGCAGTAAAATCTCGGTATGGACTACACCGCCCTTGCGGGTGTAGTCATGCTCCATTCCATCATATTCATTTCGGATTTTTTCTCCCGCTCTGTATGCCGCCGCCGCGACTGCGGATTTACCTTTGCCCCTGCTGATGATTTTAATATTGCAAAACTCCCTCTTCAATATCGTAGCCCAAGTCATTAGCAAAACTTTGCATATCTTCATACAAAGGGGACATTTCCGAATTGTCGCCTTGCCAGTAACAGAAAATCTTTTTACCGGCAGGGATAAGAAAGTCCTCGATTTTGCCATTCCCATGTACGGTTGTGGGAACTTCCATACCCGCCGTAATTTCAATAGCGTTTAGGTCTGTGCCGATAATTTGGAGAAAGGGGGTATCGGATGATACAATACCTTTGCTTTTGATATATTCCTCCAACTTCATAAAACCCTCGCCAATGATAGCAGGGATTTCAGCGACAGATACCTTTGAATGAATTGCTATCGCTTCTTGCTCTGCTGTGTCAACAAGAAAAATGTCTGTAATACGGGACATATAACCACCTATTATTTTGAGTTTTGCAAGATTATCATATCCTATTTTCTTGCTCATATCTCGACGTTTTTGACGGTCTTTCAAAAAATCCACAATAAAAAGCAGCTATCATGAGATAGCTGCAATAGGGATTTGTTCATTTTTTCGTTGGGTAAAATGTGATGAACAACTTTAGATAATCTGATAAGTGTTCTAATTGGGGTTGGATAAACCAAAACGCTTTTCCATCACATATTTCATATCTTGTGCCGTTCAAAATATATCGTTTTTGATGGACACATTCTGTTTTATCGTGGCAATGGTCGCAGGACGGGAATGTACCTATAAAGGCTTCTTGAATATGACCTGGCGCTTGCTCTATTATATCCTTGTATTTATCCACGTTACTTAAATACAACCGTAAAACTATATCTTCATCTCGAATATAAATACGGGCATAGGATTTTTTGCTTTTCGTGCTTGCCTTAGTATAGATAATCATGTACCGTCCCCAACAGTGACCGGGGCCAATGATTTTTCCAGAAGTATATCCCAATCGTTCCATCTCCGCGTCAAAAGAAATAATAAAGGTTTTGTTTTCTTCACTTATAAAATCATATTCGTTTTGTGACAATAGTTTTATCATATTAGTCTCTCCATTCCATGATTAACAAAGCTATATTAAATCATAGTGTGAACTTCCAACAACACTTCCACCTAAACGAAAAAATCATTGAAAAAAGTCTTAAAAAAGCCTGATTTTCTGCACTTTCGGGTTGCAGGTGATCGGGCTTTATGCTATACTATATTTAGTC
>Ga0153991_1000159_pt1 | contig 16382 bp, 8 predicted proteins | sample TSNC075MetaG_FD_104681 | JGI IMG/M metagenome (GOLD analysis project Ga0153991, IMG submission 104681) | Attine ant fungus gardens microbial communities from North Carolina, USA - TSNC075 MetaG | ecosystem: Host-associated > Fungi > Mycelium > Unclassified | place: USA: North Carolina, Jones Lake...
TGTCATTGGAGTCGGCTTCCAGCTGTACGGTCAGCTGAAGAAGAGCCCACACGACGTCACGGGAGTTCTAGGTAGTTCTGCTGTATCGACAGCGAGCCAGACTACTAGACTAGGTAAGGGCAGTAGTGTCACGACGCGAGACGAACGCGCGTCTTAGGGATCCTATTACGGTGAGATCTACCTCGAGTGGACTTTCAACTTGTTATTATTGTTCTTTTGGTGCCTTTTGGATCATATTCTACCCTTCCCCCCCCCTTACAAAGCTCTCCTTTTCTATTTGACTATCTCCCCAGTGTCTACTTGTTTAGCGCACAACTGTGAAACATCTCGGAGATTTGCTATTCCCATTTGTTGTCACCCTTGTCTCAAGATCAAATTCCCTTTGATCCCCATCAACGTAGTCACAATACCTAGTTAGGATAAATACAGACCAAAAAGAGAAGGGAACAGCAAGTTCTCTCTTTCTGTATTCCCTTTGTAAAATCTTACTCTGAGGAATCAGTACTTTTACTTGTCTTAGGACAATCTCAAGGGTACTACTCAAAGTCTTGTTGACATCTCTCCTCCAATATGACTTCACTGAAAACCTTAGCCAGATCCTCTAATGAGGAGTGTGAAGATATCAAGTGTTAGATATAGGCTTTAAGTTGAAATGCATATTCAACTATAAGGTCTAGAGTCTTAACATCAACGATGTGATTGTTATCTAGCAGCATGTCTGTTTCTTGCCTGAGTCCAACAGTGATGGGATCACTAGTCACTGATAGACTTTTGATCTATTGTCTTGGTATCATATTAGTCTAAGTTTGCTCTAGATTGAAATTATCTAGCATTCCTAAGTCTCTGACTTCTAGAGCTTCAACATTGATAGTTTGTATCTGAGAAACCTAATGCTAGCTCATTAGTCTTGCCTCCCAAGATATATGCTTTCCTGGCATGTGACAGCTTGGTCACTACCTAATAGAAGTACCCAATCTTGGGTCTAGATTATGTCTGGGGCTTGTAGGAGGTCTCTAGAGTGGGTTCCAATAGTGAAATCCAGGGTTATAATTTGTATCCCATGCTACATTTCCACAGAAAATTCTCTAGTGGCATAACAGCAGTATTAGACAACAATCCACTACTGATGTTGGTATCTATCTCACTCACCTCATTCATGCAGGGTGGCTCAAGCAGTGTCATACTAGTGTCATAGCATTTGATATTGCACAATTCTTTTCTTCCCTGAATTACTCTTTCCTCTCTATATGCCTAAAGAAAGTAGGTCTTAATACTAATGTCATGGGTTTCTTTAACAGTTATTACACAGGTCATTTCACCTCTTACTCCTGGAATCAATTCTCGTCTCTGTACTTCAATGTCAATGTTGGAGTAGGCCAAGGCTCAGCTCTCTCCCCTATTCTCTCTGCTATTTATCTTGCCCCAATAAAAACATTCAAAAAAAGAATAAAAAATCTAAAAGAAAACATTCCAACTGATATTCTCTCTTTTGTTAATGACAGTCTTTTAATTTCTCAGGAGAGGAGCTATGCACTTTTCTCTTTCTTTTTACTTTGTAGTTACAACATTATGTCCAAAATCCTCCTTGACACTGGTCTCATCATGGAACATAGCAAAACAGAACTCTTCTACTTCACAAGAGCTCATTATCCCCAACCCCTCTATTGACTTTTCATCCATAGAAGGCTCTGTTATCTCCCTTAAACCTATATGGCGGTACTTAGGCTTTTTCTTTGACTACAAACTCAATTTCTACTACCATATGTACTACTATGCTACAAAGTGCCTCTTCACTCTCAGCGCTGATGGGGATCAAAGGGAATTTGATCTCAAGACAAGGGTGACAACAAATGGGAATAGAATAATCTCCGAGATGTTTCACAGTTGTGCACTAAACAAGTAGGCACTGGGAAGGTAATCAAATAAAAAGAGGAGAGCTTTATAATGGGGAAAGGGTAGAATACAATCCAAAAGAAACTGAAGGGGTAATAATAATAAGTCGAGAGTCCACTCGAGGTAGATCTCACCATAATAGGATCCCTAAGACACGCGTTCATCTCGCGTCGTGACACTACTGCCCTTACCTAGTCTAGTAGTCTGGCTCGCTGTCGATACAGCAGAACTACCTAGAACTCCTATGACGTCGTGTGGGCTCTTCTTCAGCTAACTGTACAACTGGAAGCCAACTCCAATGACATGTAGTGAGCTGTTAACTCCTAGCGTAAGCAAATGCCCAAGTCCATTGGGGCTCGAATTCCCGTCGAGGGAGAATTTGGGTGGGTTTTTTTAGAAAGGAAGCTAGAACACTCAAAAAAACTAGAAACTCAGTCACTCAAGAATAGCCATTAAGCTCTCGAGCAACAGAGAGGGATGATGATAGGGGTATGATGCTCTCTCCCTCCTGTGCCCTAGAGTATTTTATTATGATTACAAAGCAAAAAGACAACAAAGAAAGTGAGACAAAGAAAACCTCCGAATTCCCAATTCTAGCAAGGCCGTAATAATGGTACGGCGCTCCTCCCAGACACCGACTAACTGCTCCCAAACACCCTAACCCTACTCCAGCGACCCTTCCTCGCACAATGGTCAAGCCTTGAGCGTTTCGACGGACCATAGACAGAGACGGCGATCTTGAGCCATCTCATTCTCGCACGCGTTCTCTTCATCTAATCTCTTTACTACTTCTCTTCTCAGCTTCCCAGTCCTTCCTCCTACCTCTGTGATGCACTTCTCACTCTTCTACCTTCCGGTTTCCTTCTACCGCCACTACGAGGCGACTTCACGATGGTACAACTCTCTTGATCTTGTTATAATTAGCCATCAGTGATGATGGCCTGCATCTGATCATAACTGTTCTTTAAATAGGACCTCCGGCGGCTACAGCATGATGTCATTCAGATCGCGTAGTCCGTCCTAAGTTCGTTTCCGCCCTCGAGAGCACTTTTAAAAGGGAGATCCATTAGGTATCCGATACGGGGCGCCTGGGCAAGCATCTATGAGGCATATGTAGCGGTGGTCACAGCCACTACCCTGCTACTTGAGCTAGATGCTCAAGTCCACGACTAGGTGTCTAGAGGAGCGTTTCTGGGGGGCCGAGCTCGTCTCTCGAGCTGGTTATTCCTGTTATTAAGGTGCAGAATGTCACTTAATTTGCCTAAAGTTTTGTACGGCATAACAGTGCCATAAAGATGCTTGGGAACTCCTCATGAGGTCTCCTCCCTATCCAAAAATGACTCCTATACAGGACTTGTGTCCTGCCCATCGCCCTGTATGGATTCCAACTGTAGTTCTTCAAAGACGCTCCTACTATCAGAAACATAACTGAATTAAAGAAAATGCAGTGAAGAGCAGCCCTCTAGATTACAGATGCTTTCTGAACTTTACCATCTAAAAGTATTGAGGTTATTGCAGGCCTCATTTCCATCATGCTACACTTATGCAAGCTCAATGGCAGATATCATCTATAATATGCCTCCATTCTTCCCTTGCACACTATCAATTTGCTTCTTGACTCACTGCATGCTAAAAACCAACCACCCTATAAAGTTGCTATCTCCAAGCCTACCACAAAACAACAAGTGAAGCTAAAAAGCCCTATCAAAGATATCAATGAATGTCTCAATAGTGTCAGGATCTGTTTCAACTCTCTCCACTCCCTCTTTTCTCCTGGTTCAAGGGTAGTCAATCATTTCTCTAGTAGAATTAGTTTCTATTCACCTTTTTCTTCATCTAATGAGGACCTTTACCAGTACCTTCAAAGTCTCAATCATGCCTTCAGGACTTCCCAAGTATTGCCCAACAGTGCTGCAGTCATCGCTGATGGAGGAGTCAAAAAATCACATGTCACCATAGCAGTTGCTCATATCTGGTCTGATAATGTGGTCATAAAAGAATTACAAGTTAACTCCATAAATGTCACAGCCCTCAAGGCCAAACTCATAGCTATTTGCACTAGACTTATCCCTGCTATGCAAATAGATAATATCCATGACATTATCATCATTACTAACTCTATTGTGGCAGGAAGAAAAATCCTAGAGTCTAAAGTTGATTCTCTCCAGAACATGGTTATCCCATTAGCCTCTGCAATCAAGTCCTTCTTCAGCAAAGATGGCAAGAATAAAATACACTTCTGGTATTGTCCCAGTAAAACCAAATGGCCTAAATACAAACTTGTTAATGAGCAAGTCAAAGCAAACACATGTATCCCTAACAAAAAACAGATTGTCATCAAACCTACATATGCCAAAGGTAGCTTGTGGCTTCCTGTCATAGAGTTTACCAACTTATTATATGCCTGCTTCACTTGCATGACTACTAGATACACTCCCCATTAGAGAATATAGACAGAGATTCTTCCCTCACCTCCTTACCAGTTGCCCTTGCAGTAAAGCTAAGGTCCAAACTTGTGAACACATTGTCATGGAATGCAACAGACATAACCCCTCTACTTGACCATGCAACATCATCATCAACAGCTTTGTCCACTTCCTTGCAGATAACTCTGGTGCATTCAGCTTTGATAATGGCTAAGGTCCTATTGCAGTACAATGAAGAGGCTGTTGTTTGCTAGAAGTTTTCCTGTTTTCTTTTTAAATAGAAGTTTTCCCAACTACTGTCTAAGTAGTAGTGAAGATAAAAGTTTAAATAAAGATATAATATGTGATCTCCTAAGGAAAGCACCCTAGTTGACACTGTGTATCAGCACAGTGTTCCTCATGCAAATTCATGGGAAAATGAATTCAGAAGTTGAAGGTAAAAAGAAGTTGTGAAATTAAAGTTCTGTTGATGTACCATGGTAGCAGTGATATTTGAAACTTGAAACTTAATTCTAAACTATTGTCTTGGCCCTGTGCCTAAGTTCTACCTGCCTGGTATCACCTTAATGCCCTGTTTCAAAGTTATCCTCACAGTAGCACTCTCTGGCTATGTGGTCAGACTATCCTCACAGTAGTACTCTTGACTATGTGATCAGATATGTGACTTTGAATCCTCCCTGTATAACTTGACTTCCTAGCAATACTAAACTCTGTTTTAGAGCTCCTATGACATTGCTCCTATGGCTAAGTCACTTGTTCTATAGTCTCTTTGGTTTGACTCAGTCTTGAGTTGAAGCAACTTAATCACTGATCTGATCACTCTAAAAATAGATTTCCACTTTTGAAAACCCAAATAGAGAAAAGAGGTGACTAAGATTGCTTGCCCTCTTTCTACTAAGTGGGGTTTTTTATATGTTTAGAGAAATACAAAAGAAATATACAGAAAAATAGAGAAAATAATAAACCCAGTCATAATCTATTATTACAATGATTGTTCCAGTAGTGATAGGGAATCCCACATCTCCTTGTTTTTTCTTGATTATTTCCTATTAGTTTTGCTAGGTTCATTCTGCCCTTACCGAGTTACTAGGTTTCCTACCACTGATCCCATGGCAATTGTCCCCTCTCTTTGGCTTATCTCAGCAACTCAGGACCTGACTCTTTTCTTTCTTGCCTAGGGAGTTTTGGGAGTTGTTTCCACTGCTTCCTAAGGCTCTTTGTTACTCCTTTATTTCTGATCATAGTGGATTAGTTTTGATGTGCTCCTATCCTTAGCTATCACTGATTGAGTGATGTTGTAGCTATTCTCATCTCCTGCCAGGCCACCGGTCCTTATCACAAATGGTCACTTACTATTTGTGATGGGTGCTTTGATACTTTAAAGAGTTCAAAAATGTGAAGTTAGACAAGTAACAAAAGATGTTGTTAAGTCTGAGGTCTAATTCTCAGATAGGAAGTCCTTATATACAGGATTGTGATGGTCTGTGTACTAGGACAGATCATCACATGCTATTACCTATTGTTCTACATATGGTAGTGCCTTTGTGCTTAATATAGTGATAACTTAACCATATGGAGGCTATCCTTTGTTCTAAGAAAAGGACAGATGACTATTTATGGGTAATTAATAAAGTCTATATGCAAACATTGAGGCCTTCATTTCTCCACTAATATTAATTGACTTGAGGTTATTCTAGGCTTATTCTGAGCATAATGAAGAAGGCTTCTGTTGAGCCTAGAACTGAAGTATTGATTGTGGCAGTTTCTGAGATATTAGCAATTTAATAAATAGTAACATAGTGGTTACTAGTTGATCTACTTAATGTCTTGGCTAATATTGATTACCTTGAGATATGACTGGCATCAATCAAAAGGTCTTTTTGAGGGCTTTCCATAGCCATTGAGACCATGAGAATCATTGAAGAATTGATAGAGATATAACTAAATAAAATTTATAATAGTCCTATTCCTTTGATGGGTGTCTCTTTGGACTTTTCTACATGAGGCTTCCTTTCCCTGACTAAGCTGCTTTTCTTGGCTATGATGTCGTGGGGCCATGGGCTCGACTCCACTGGTTCTCAAGTGATTGGCCTGTTGGTGGCGACCTTATGTCCCTGGGTATACTACTATGTAGTTAGGTAGTTAGCTTTTGGTGGTGAAGTTCTCTGTGTCTTCCCTGCTGCCTAGCAGGTGATTCTATCTTAGTCCTGCCTTTTGGGGTGTGAATTTGTGAAATTTGGTTAATTTTAGGCCTAAATATATTTCAGGCTTTATAGTAACTCTTCAGGATAAAAGTGCAGCCTTTACTATCTCATTTTCTCTTTTTTGCATTTCTCTTTTCTATATTTGTCTTTCTGTTTCTCTTTTCTTATTTAAGTAGGTACTCTGTACTTGCCACAGCCTGCCTATGCACCCTGTGTAATAAATTGTTGATTTAAAAATAAAAATAAAAAAAGAAAAAGATATCATGTGATAGTCACAGAGTCACAAAATGTCACATCACATGGAGTTATAGTTACAGTCATAGCATGTAACAAAGAAGTTAGCTGATCAGTAACATGAGGGCTATGGGAGACAAGGTATATAGCCATGATAGTAATTGTATATATAGTGTAGCAAATCTAACAGGAACTCTATCGAGTTCTCCTTGTCAAATGCTGATAAAGAGCAGTTAGCTTTATTCCAGCTCAGGAGTTGGCTTACTAACACCAGAATTGTCTGCAAGGAAGTGAACAAAACTATTGATGATATTGTTATAAGGGCATGTAAATGGATCATGGAGGTCATACTCCATGACAATATGTTCTCGAGTCTGAACATTGGCTTTGCCACATGGGTAGCTAGTGGAAAGGTTGGAGAAGAATCTTTGTCTATATTCTCCAATAGGGGCATGGTCTGTGGTTGCACATGTGAAGCAGGCACATAGAGAGTTGGTAAACCCTATGATAGGGAGCTATGAGCCACCTTTGGCATATGTTGGTTTGACAACTCATTGGTCTTTATCCTTGAACATTAGAAAATATGGCCCTTCTTGAGGCTATTTGCAAAGGTTGATTGCCATTTGTGTAGAATATCATTGCATTCTTTTTTTCTACTGAAGAGATATGAGTTTTTGCAGGGGAATCCTAGAGCATTTGTGTTAGCTTTGACTTGGTCATCGACAAGTTGGTGTCTGGGCCATTTGACTTTACTTGGGCAATACCAGAAATGTATTCTGTTTCTGTTGTCTCTAGATAGATATGATTTGATAGCAGAGGCCAAAGGTATGTATTAGTATTCAAACTCCGATGACTGAAATTAAGCCAACTGTCTCTTTGTTCAGCGTTTGACAAAGAGAACTTGATAGAGTCCCCGTTAGATTTGCTACACTATATATACAATTACTATTGTGGCTATGCACCTTGTCTCCCACAGTCCTCATATCCATTAGCTGACTTTTTTGTCATATGCTGGGACTGTGACTTGTGGCTATGTGTGACATGACCATTCTGTGACCAATGTCACATATTTGTGATTCTGTGACTGTCATGTGATATTTCCCACACTTCACCTTAGTAATAATCTAAAGAAAAAGAAAAAGAAAAAGAAAAGAAATATGAATATTGACTTAGCTGTTTTGCCAAGTCATGACAGTATGACCAAATTCTGGAGAGAATCAACTTTAGATTTGAGAACTTTGCTAGCAGCAGCAATGGAGTTAGTGATGACAGTGATATTGTGAATATTGTCAATTTCCATGGCAGGAATAAAACCAATGTGGATAGCCATTAGTTTAGCTTCAATTGATGTAACATTGATGGCTTGGATCTGTAGTTGTTTGATGACAGAGTTGTTGGACCAGATATGAGCAACTGCTGTGGCAATGTGAGATTTTTTAATGCCTCTATTAACGCTTCTTAAACTAACAGAAATATAATAACAAATTAATAAAGTGAAACATTGACACGGCAGATTTAGAAGTCAAGTTGCCACTTGAATTGGGATGTCAAGTCACCTGACAGTTCAGTGTCATCTCACCTGTCAAGTCGTCTAGACCTGTCACATAGTCACGCTTTGCCTCAATGCTGCTAGACATAGAAAAAGACTATTCATTGACCATTCCTTCTATGTTAGAATTAGCTACTATTGTAATAATGTTGAATATACATGAATTTCCTTGAAGGTAGTTGAGTTCAGGTCTCTGTACTACATTCTATATCATAGCCTTTGCAACATCAAATGGAATTTCCTTATTGTTACAGTCACTATCTCATCTGTGATGATAGCTATGCTGTTATGGGAAGTTTGAGAAGAAAAGAAAGAATTGTTAAGGTTTTGAAGGTGAGAAAATAAATCATCCTCAGAAGAAGAAAGAGGAGAGTGAAAACTAATTCTACCAGGGAAATGATTGACTAATCTTGAACTAGGAGAGAAGAGAGGGTTTAGAGGATTGAAGCATTTATAAACACTATTAAGGTATTTGTTGACGTCTTTGATAGGGCTTTTGAGATTTGCTTGCTGTTTGACAGTGAGTTTGGAAGTGGCTACTTTGTGCAGAGATTGATTCTTAGCATGTTGAGAATTGAGTAATGAGTTGATAGCATAAGAGGAGGGAATGGATGTGTATCGTAAGTGGTGTCTACCATTTAGTTTCCAAAGGTGTGAGGTGATGGGAATAAGACCAGCAATGGCTTTGATACCTTCAGAGGGTGATGTGTGAAATGTGCCAGTAATCTAGAGGGCTGCCCATCTTTGCATTTTCTTTAGTTTGTTGATGTTTTTGAAGATAGGAGCACCTTTGAAGAACCAAAGCTGGAATCCATATAGGGCCATTGGCAAGATGCACATTCTGTATAGCAGGCACTTCTGAATAGGAAGGAGACCTCTTGAGAAGTTTCCTGGCATTTTTATGGCATTGAGGGTAGACATACACTTTATAGCATAAAAGTGTGTGTGGTAGTTGAAGTTGAGCTTTCAATCAAAGTAAAAGCCCAGGTAATGCCATATTGACTTAGAAGAAATGATGGGACCTCCTACAGAAGACGAGTCAATGGAAGGGTTAGGAGAATGTCGAGCTTGTGTAAAATGAAACAATTTGGTTTTGTTATGCTTCATAACAAGACCTGTGTCAAGGAGGATTTTTGACATAATGTTATAACTACAAAGCAAAAAAGAGAAAGAAAGCAAATAACTCTTCTCTTGAGAAATTAAAAGACCATTGTCCACAAAAGACAAAATATCAGTTGGGATTTATATTTCCAAGGTTTTTATTCTTTTTTTGAATGTTTTAATGATTGGAGCCAAATAAATAGTGGAGTGAGAGAGCTAAGCCTTAGCCCACTCCTATGTTGGTATTGAAAGACAGTGAGGAGAAATTATTCCATGAGTACATAGTAGAGCAGTTGGAATGATAACTGTTGAAGAATCCTATAATGTTAGTATTAAGACCAGCTTTTGTAAGGCATAGAGAGAGAAAATCATGATTCAAAGATGGAAAGAATTGTGTAGTGTCAAATGCTATGATGCTAGTATGGTACTGTTTAAGCCACCTTGCTTGAATAATGTAGGTAAGATATAACCCTGCATCAATAGTGGAGCATTGTTGTATTTCTCCAAATTAATGAGAGTCCAGGAATCTATTGGCTGATATTTGGAATTATAGTTGAGTGCTAATAACTTTCTTGATAAGTTTTCCAGCAGTGTTTAGCAGGACAATAGGGCAAAAGGACTTTGGGAAGTTGTATGAGTCCTTATTTGGTTTGGGGATAATTATAGTGTTGGCAGACTTAAAGTATGACAGCCAATATTCTAGGTTTATACATGCATTAGCAATGTGTATGAATTTTTCTAAATATCTTTCATTAGCTATCAAAGACTTAAGGTGCCTCCAAGATATGTGATCGAGCCAATAAAGATGAGTACTTAGCTATAGCATCTCTGAATTCTTGCTTGGAGAAAGGAGGCTATTCTATCAAGTCTGCTTGAGGGATTTCACTGAGAAAACTGGAAGGGTATTGGAAGGTCAATTTTCATATGAAATAGACTCGATGGTAGGTATAGACTTTTTCCTGACCCAGTTCATTAGATCCCAAGGTCTTTTGTTTGAAGAGACAATTTTGTATATCTTTTTGTTCAAGAAGTTCCTCTTAGCTATACAAATATTTGTCTTGAATTCTTTCCAATGTTGGATGTCGCATGAGACTCGATACTTGTTTAGACTGGTCATGCAATCTGGAGACCACCATTCTTTGGAATATTTTGTAATTTGTTTCATTTTGGAGTAAGTGCTCTATGTGTTACCAAAGACAATGGCCATTTGTTGAACTATATTTTCTAGGGTTTCTTTCAAATTGATGTTTGCAGTGTTGAGGGTCATTATACCATTGGTTATCAAACTAATGAAGTTTTTCTTCTTCTTACTATCTTTGCTAATGGTTCATATGTTGATGTTAATGTTAATTTCCTTAATACCTATTTCTATGGTTAGAGGGACATAATCAGATAGCTTATGTATGTCAGGGTGAAGTATGTGGTAGCCAAAACCTATGTTATTGGGGGAGAGGAATACTAAATCTATAACAGAGTTAGAGTCATAGGGGTTGTCAGCAAATCTAGTTGGTCTAGGATTAGAAGGAGAGGATAGTTCTAATCCCAAGCTATCAGCTAAAGTAAGAAGATCATCAGTATGACTAGAATGGTGATGAAAGTTTGGATCCCAGTCACTATTCCTTATGTTGAAGTTACCTATCATGATAATAGTATTGTTTAAGTTCACAATGTTTTGATTAAGGAACTAAAGAGCAGTTTGGTTACTGTCTGAGTATATATTGATAATGAAATTGACATCTTGATCATTGTGGAAGGCTAAGATGTTAATGTTACAGTGGTTAATGATGTCTAGTCATTATTCTTGAGAGGTGTTTGTTGACATAAGTGGCAACTCTTATGTAATTATCTTGTGACATATCTTGACAGATGAATAATGTCTATTTAGAGTGATTGGAAGTACCATAGAAGAGGTCTCCTGAGGGGTTGGAATGGCTAGGAATGTGTTGAATGAGTGATCTAGGAGGTTCCTGGATAAAGATAATATCAGTGGTGTTTTTGTTGTTTTCTAGAATAATATCAGTTAGGGTTTTGTTTTTCCTAATATTCTGCAAAAAAAATTTTAGGTTTTCCTTAATCATAGTTTCTTACCACCTATGGCTAAGTGAATTGAATTGGTCCTAGTTTCCTGGGCCTCTTGAGCTTTCTTGGAATGCCACTCTCTATTGAAGTAATTTCTCCAGAAAGGACATTTGTAGTTGTTAGCCATGTGATTGCCTTTACAGTTAATGCATTTGAAAGAGTGGGGGCATAGCAAATCCTATGCAGTTTCAAGACAAGAAGGGTCAAGTTTAGGATTGGCTTTGCAGCACCATGCTAAGTCTCTGTGGTGTTCAAGTTTATGAGGACCACTGCATTTCTGACACTTGGATCTATGAGCTCTGCAAGAGAAGGTTGAATGGTCCCATTTCCAGCAGTTGTGGCACTGGGGAATACCTGGGTTCATGTTTGTTGCTCTTATGTAGCAATATATCTACCAAAATTAAAGGGGTGGTTTATTAGTAGTTTAGCCTTGGATCCACTTTAAGCATCCTAGATGTCGAACTAGATAATGGCCATGTTGGACTTGGGAAATGCTTTGATAATCCTAGATTTGGCTACCAAAGAAATGTTTTCAAATAATTTAGTATGACTCATGAAATCAGAAATTTCTTTGCTGGACAATTTGTTACTATTGGGTGAGATATATGGGATACCAGTTATTTTTAGATAGAATTTGGATTGGAAAAGATGAGAGGCAAGAATTTTGCTATTGTTAGCACCTTCAATAGATTTGAAGTGCTTTTCTATCATTATGAGGTCACTGGGGTTAGAAATGGAGTTAGTTATGATAGACACTCCTTCTGTCATGACTTGGCAAAATGGCTAAGTCATTTTCTATTTTCATTTTCAATTTCCTTTTTCTTTTATTTAGTTGAATCACTACTATAAAGATGAAACATGGGAAAGAGTCATATCACTATCACAAAGTCACAAAAGATGTGACAGGGTAATCACATGACAGGTAACATGAGGGACTGTGGAAGGTGAAGTGCATAGCCACAATAGTAGTTGTATATATAGTATAGAAAATCAAATGGGAACTCTATTGAGTTCTCCTTGTCAACTCAGACTTGGAGTGGATTTAAGTCATCTTGGCTAAAGTCTTACACCTCCAGGGCAGGGGCAAATGAATTTAGCACATAGTGTTGATTTGATGTTTTTAAGGAGGACATTAATCTAGAAAACATGGCTGTTAGCATCTCCCATGATTGTTTCAGTGAGTTTGGAGCTAGTAAGAACTCTTGCACATCTGTCAATAAAAAAAAGAAAAAAAAAGAAAAGAAATATAAATAATGACTTAGCTGTTTTGTCAAGTTATGACAGGAGAGAAGAATGAGTATTAAAACAGAGTAGAGTCTATCCAAGGGAGAATGAAGCTAAGATAATTACAATGAATTAAAATACTTAAATAATTTGGAGGGTTCCAGAGTGACTAATAGTAAGCTGACTAATCCATGTGCACACATCATGATATTACAATTGTGACATTACCCATAAACAGTTATCTACCTGTTCTTAGAACAAAGAACAGCCTCTATATGGTTAAGTTATGGCATTTTCAAGTACAAAGGCACTACCATATGTAGAACAATAGGTAGTAGCATGTGATAGTCTGTCCTAGTACACAGACCATCACAATCTTGTATATAAGGACTCATAGTTTGAGGATTAGACCTTAGACTTAACAACATCTTTTTTTTCATTGTCTAACTTTACTTTTTGAGCCTTTTTGAAGAACTACTTCTCAATCACAAATCAAGTAAGTGACCATTTGTGATAAAGTTCCTTGAGAATTGCAAAGAAAACTTGATGGGGTCCATTGATTGCTCAACTACTTATATACCTTTACCATTTGTCTACATTTATATTAACCTAATCTACAACTATCTAAGAGATTGGTGGTTCAACTCCCTTCCATGTCATCTTTGCTTGTTATGGTCAAGGTGACTCATAACAACCCAAAAGCCCTTAAGAAGACCTTTTAATTGATACCAAATATGTCTTGAGACAATCAATATTGGTTGAGCTATCTGTCATAATGTAAGAAAGCTAAACTCTAAGCTAGAATTAAACCAACTGCTCTTTGTTCAGTGATTGACAAAGAGAACTCGATAGAGTTCCCATTAGATTTGCTATACTATATATACAATTACTATTGTGACTATGTGTCTTATCTCCCACAGTCCTTATGTCCATCAGCTGACTTCTTTGTCACATGTGGTGACTGTGATGTGTGACTATTCTGTGACTATCATGTGATGTTTCCCACACTCTACCTTAGTAATAACCTAAAAGAAAAGAAAAGAAATATAAATATTATATTATTTTTCTACTATTCTTATTCTTTTTTTCTTTTCTTTTCTTTTAGTTAGTTTTTAGTTAGTTAGTTAGTTTAGTTTAGTTTATGAGAATGGGTAAGATACTAGCTAGGGTTACGGTGTGTATAAGTAGCTTCACTAATCTAACAAGAGTTTTCCTTGTCAACTCAGATAAGGAATAGATCTAAGTTGTCACAGCTAAGGTCTTATAGATAAAGTGTTTATCTTTAGAGTATATAATTTTTTAAAAAAAATCATCAATTATAAAGCTGACTACTCTAAATACAAATGAGCAGAAAGCAATTGGGGGCACAGTGGCAAATCTTGCAGCATATGTTGTAAGCATGCCTCCCAAGTACTAACATATAGTTAGTAGCCTAGGCAGTGAAGAATGAGAAAACTATATTAAATGATAAACTCTTTACTATCAAATATCTGCCTTCCAAAAACATTTATTTACCTAAAGACTTCCCCATCTCTTTTATTTGTGATATCTACTGCCCTACCCTAGCCTTTAGCCCCTGCCATAGAACTTGATTGTCATAGAACAATTCCATTGGGATCAGGTGACAGATACCAAGATAAGTACTCTGGTCAAACCCCTTTTCGAGGGTACTAATAACTCCCTCAGGGATATTCCACCCTGAAAGAGAGCTCAAATCAGTTCATCTTTGTATCTACCATGTCCTAATATACTTCCCAAAGGTGATATCTAGATTTTGTAGAGAAACATGTGTACTTGTGATAAGCTATAAGGAGCTCTTCCATATGGGTATTGTTCAGTGACAGAGTGTTTATAGGATTCTTTTTGAAAGTGGATTCCCTCCAGCCATTAGTTCAGTCCCTAGATGGTATTCTCTTCCAGCCTCAGTAAAGAGTAGGTATAAAGGAAACATGCAGTGGTAGTTATGCCCCCAATGTATAAATGCACAAATGTGCTGCCCCAAAGGGCAATGAGAAATAAAGTGGATAGGTGATATTATAACAATATTAGTGAGAAGTGTTGGGTAGAGTATGACTCCTAGGGGTCATCTTGCCCTAGGGAATGGCAATGGTAAAAGGAATGTTTAGAGTATATGAATAAGCCAATTATTGATGACTTATCCATTAACCTATCTATTACTAACCTATTACTTATTAGTCACTTATCCATTACTTATTGTAGATACTATTTCAATAAATCAATAAAATTAAATAGGCAATGAGATGAAAGGTAAACTTATTATATGTTATGAAAGCCCCAAAAAGAAAGTAACTTCCTATGCTTTTGAACAGTTGATTCATAACCTCAAAGCATATGATGGGATCAAACTATAAATAGCATGGGAAACTCAAGTAAACTATATCATATGATTAGGTCAGGTGATTGTAGAACATTCTAGAAAAATATGTGATCATGGGACTTTAGGGTACAGACCATATAGAAATAGTATAAGTAGTGTACATAATACAACAGGGAACTCTATTGAGTTCTTTCTGAACATCTATCTTGGGTGAACTCTAAGTCCTTTATGGTCTTATGTTAACATCAAACTTATTGACCTGATTAGAACTAATTTTCAACTTATTGGTATTAATAAAATAAAAAAAGTTAGGATCAGTTTCTCCTGATGTTGTAGCTTTTGCTCTTTTTTGCCAGCTGGCTAAGAGTCTGGGGTCTCAGATCTATAAGTTATCAGAGCAAATATTCAATAAAGAACTAGCTAAGGTATAATTTTATAGGGATAGCTGATGGGCTATATAGAGATTGATGAAGTGTCTCATTTTCCTTATGTTTTTCTTTTTTTCTTCTCTCTGTTCTTTTCCTTTTTCCTCCCTTATGCTTTTTCTTTTTTTAAAAAATCAATACTTTTATAACACAGAGCACATAGGCAGACTATAGTAGCTAAAAACAGGTCAAGAGACTATAACTCTGTGATGTATATTGTAAATGCATCTCTTACACTATCTAAGCACAAGGCCAAGAAGAGCAGGTACTGAAAGAAAGGAATGACTAATTATAGAAAAAAGAAGATGACCTGGCTTCTAACACATGTACTTGTCATGTTGACTCTACTTCTACTCTATATTTCATGCCCTAATCAAATCAGTCCTCCCATATCATATGCAAAATCATAGACACCATCTCCTAGTACTCTGGTCAGACCTCCTTTCAGGAAGGTACTGGTAACTTCCACAACAAGCCAAAGCTCTATGTGAAAGGGCTGAGGACAGTTCATGCTATACTAGTCTCTTCTAGTTGGCTTACCTAGGATTGCCTCCCTAACAAGGTATAGGTGGGGAGCAAGACATCTCACCTATGAGTGAGTACTAAAACTCTTCCTTGTAGGTCACAGAGAGCTGGGTACCCTTAAGTGGCTATTAACCATCAGTTGTCTTAATATGTGACTTTAGAATGACCTATAGGGAAAAGGGCCAGAGGCCAAGGGCTTTATAGAATACCTAGAGCTTAGTATTCTCCTCCCAGTCTGCCCTATTTGTGTCATGACTTGGCAAAACAGCTAAGTCATTATTTAATATTTCTTTTCCATTCTTTTCTTTATTACTAAGGTAGAGCATGGGAAACATCACATGACAGTCACAGAATGGTCACAGTCACAGTCACAGCATATGACAA